>Ga0256404_1005659_pt1 | contig 21777 bp, 14 predicted proteins | sample RumenRJG_01DNA_FD_185990 | JGI IMG/M metagenome (GOLD analysis project Ga0256404, IMG submission 185990) | Bovine rumen microbial communities from Lethbridge, Alberta, Canada - RJG_01 | ecosystem: Host-associated > Mammals > Digestive system > Stomach > Rumen | place: Canada: Alberta | collected...
GGTCATAAATGTAGGTATATTTTCTCAAAAATCTAAAAGCCACATATCTACAGGAAAAACCGCATACTTATTGAAAAAAATGGAACCGAACAGGCTCCATTTTTTATTTGCAAGTGGCAAACTCGGGATATAACATAGGTTTTATTAATATTCAAACCAATATTTTCTTATACAGATTATATAATTGGTCAGTTTTTTACATATACTAAATTTTTAACTTATAAAATAAATTCCTAATGTTATTTTTATTTCTACTCTTTATTATATATTTCTAATTTCTGACGTAATTCATATAACCTGTTTGCGTATTCATTTACGCTATTTACATAATCATCATAACTTCCAGACACATAGCAAACCTCATTTACCAATTTCAGGTAAATGTCATAATACTCTTTCAATTCAGAATTTGCTTTTTTATATTTTGATGGTGGATTTTTCACTTTTTTCATTGCTGCAATAACTTCTGATTTACCATTATTTATTTCCGTCCCTTTACTGATAAAATCTTCATCTGTCCATAGATTTTCCAGTGCTTCATTAAAATTTTCTACAAATTCTCCACCTCTCATGGTATATTTATCTGTCTCTTCATCTTGAATCTGTAATATTGCATTATACCATGTTTTAGCTATAAGTTCTCCAGTTTTAGTCAGCTCTGTACTATTGTTAGTTATTAAATTAACTGCATTTGCAAAATTATTATAATATTTATTTTCTTTTCGTTCTCTAAATTTTGAAATATCACCCATCATCATCATAAGCAATATAATTGCCGCAATAATATTACCTATTATCCTTTTCTTTTTTTTCTTTTTTACCTTTATCGGATTAGGACAACCACAGTATGGGCATGTAGCCAGACTTTCTTCATAGTCTTTGCCACAATCTGAACACGTTACCTGTTTAGGGCTGAACAAATCCGCATTACAACGCAGACATTTTCCTGCCTTATCACTTACCATTTCTCCACATTTCGGACATTTTATTAAACCCATTTTCAAATCCTCCTGTTTTTATTATGTACTTTAGGAATCTACTTAAATCATATAATTCCGAGAGTACATTTATTTTTATCTACTGCTTGAATTTTTCAGAATAGCTTTTCATATGTCTACGAAAGCTAATCTCTTATGCTGGTACACATCGATTTTATATTGTTATAAACATCATTTAGCTCATCTATCAATCTGTTTATTTCAGGATCACTACTCCTAACACTGACAACAGCTATATTACTAATTACATTTTTTATGTCATCATTAATCAATGTATAATACATAGTCTGAACAACATTCGTACCTCTATAAAAATTAATTTCTTCTACATATTTCTTCCAACCGGTCTGCTTATATATTTCTTTGGCATATGTTGCAAGATCTATAATATTCTTTTCAATATTTTTATTATGTTTAATCAATTTTTCTAATGTTTTTTTTAGATATTTACTATTATTTTCTACCATAAGATCCAGTAATTGTGATATGTAAGGAAATACAAATATACGTACTGTATTATCGAAATTACCGGTCATTTGACAATTTTTTGAATCTTTTTCAAATTCATCCGTAAAATATTCAATTACTTTGGCATTCGATGTAGCAATGCTTTTTAATACTTCTTTAGTGTATTCTTCTTTATAATGCCAGTCCCCATATCCAGACGTATTATGTTGATATGGTCCGAAATACCACCATTTTTCCGGAACATCTCTGGCTTTCGATTCTTCTATTATGGCTATATCTTTATGTCTTATGGCAATTTTAATGATATACATGCCTAATTGTTTTCTCAACCTCAGAATATCTACACGGTCAATTGTATTTTTTATGCAGATATTGTGGTCACCTAAATCCTCAACTACAGGTCGAACAATAACAGTTCCAATATCTAATGCACCATCAGAATAATTTGTACTATGAAACCATATATATTCATTATCTAATAAAAATCTGATAAACCCTTCATTATCAAACTCTATTGCATAATCTAATACTGTTCTTCCAAATTCATCCGGATTACATATTGCATTATCAGGTCTGTCGACATAATCTTTCCATATCCTTTTATTCTTTGATTTTGCAACACTGTAATTTGTCAATCTGCTTTCATAATCATTATTGACATGGTTATTTTTTCCACCACTTAATATCTGTTCACATGATACCCTAAGAATTTCCGTGAAAATTGGTAAATCATATATTTGTATGGATTTTGTGCCTTTCTTTATCTGAGATAAACGATTTTCCATATTCTTTATTTCTGTTTCATTAGGCTCATTATCTTTATTGGTAAATTTAAGGCAATCAATACAAAACTGTCTGGTTGATGAGTAATTTTGTTCTATTAATTTCGACAAATAACTTCCTATTTGTTCATTTTTAATTTCATACATACTATTCCTCTTTTCTAATCATCTTATTTGTACTAAAATCATAATTACTTTGCAAAGATTATAGGTAATTTTTTTATGAAAGTCATTATCTTTAATTCGCCGGATTGATAACTTCATTATGTTTTCACTTTTGCTTTAATCTGATTAAATTATATCATTCTGAATTTAATTAAGTAAATCATAACATTGTATACATTTTAATTATAAATTAAAATTACCTTTTTTAAAATGTATGCAATAAGCATATGTTTTCATAAAAATATATATTTAAAATATTATCATTAAATTTTAATCTTATAATTTCGTATGTATTTATTAATGCAAAAAATAAAAACTGCCATGTGTAAAATTTCCACATAGCAGTTTTATATATATCTACAATAATCTCAATTTTAATAAATCAATAAAACCCTGCTCATCTGATGACAATTTTATATAATTCATCAGCAATTCAATGATAATTTATTAATTTTTCTTAACGCCCATTACAACGTCTTCGCCATTGATGTTCCATTCTTTCTCATAGCCATCAACTGAACCAATAACTAAGTCAGTTGCCATAACTTCTGAAATAATGCCATCTTTATTCTTTGTCATTATGTCTGCAACCTTATCATTGCCTTTAGCATAGATTGTAATCTTATCCATAACTTCAAAGCCGGCTTCTTTTCTCATTGTCTGAATCTTACTGATGATTTCTCTTACAAAGCCCTCTTCAAGAAGTTCAGGTGTAAGATTTGTATCAAGAACAACTGTTATCTTGTTATCGCTCTGTGATACATAACCCTCAGTCTGGGCGATGTCGATAAGTAAATCATCTTTTTCAAGAACAACTTCGCCACTTGGTAAATCAAGTTTCAATGAACCATTTGCATTAACTTCGTCCATTGCTGCATTTCCGTCTAATGCTGAAAGTGCCTGTCTGATTTCTCCTAACTGTTTACCGAATTTTGGTCCGACAGTCTTAAGCTGTGGTTTGAAGCTGTATGAAGAAAATGCTCTTACATCATCTGTAAATTCAACATTTTTAACGTTAAGCTCATCAGCGATAATGTCTGTATAGAATTCTGATAAATTGAAATCAGCTTTAACATACATCTTGCCAATTGGCTGTCTGTTCTTAATATTAGAAGCATTTCTGCATGCACGTCCCATAACAACTACCTCTAATAAATCTTCCATATCTTCTTCTAACTTCTTATCGATATGGTTCTCATTTACTACAGGGAAGTCGCAAAGATGTATACTTTCCTTAGCATCTTTATCAATACTTCTTACTAAGTTCTGGTAAATGTCTTCTGTCATAAATGGAATCATTGGTGCAGCGGCTTTACAGATTGTTACCAATGCTGTGTAAAGTGTCATGTAAGCATTTATCTTATCCTGCTCCATTCCTTTTGCCCAGAAACGTTCTCTTGAACGTCTTACATACCAGTTACTCATTTCATCTACAAATTCATCTAATGCTCTTGCAGCTTCAGGTATTCTATATTTATCAAGGTTATCATCAACTGCTTTAACAGTTGTATTTAACTTAGATAATAACCATTTATCCATTACACTTAATTTATCATAATCAAGTGTGTAATTCATTGGATTGAATTCATCAATATTTGCATAAAGTACATAGAATGCATATGTGTTCCAAAGTGTACCCATGAATTTACGCTGTCCCTCAGTAACGGCTTTATCATGGAATCTGTTTGGAAGCCATGGTGCACTGTTTGTATAGAAATACCAACGAATTGCATCTGCTCCATGTGTCTGTAATGCATCAAATGGATCAACTGCATTTCCCTTTGATTTAGACATCTTCTGACCATTTTCGTCCTGTACGTGTCCAAGAACAATTACATTTTCATATGGTGCTTTGTTAAATAATAATGTTGACTCTGCCATTAATGAATAGAACCAGCCTCTTGTCTGGTCAACAGCCTCTGAAATAAACTGTGCAGGGAACTGCTGCTCAAATAAGTCCTTATTCTCAAATGGATAATGATGCTGTGCAAATGGCATTGCACCTGAGTCAAACCAGCAGTCAATAACTTCAGGAACTCTGTGCATATCTTTACCGCATTTTGGACACTTAATTGTTATCTCATCAATGTATGGTCTGTGAAGTTCAACTGTCTGAGCCTTAGGATTGCCACTCATTTTCTCAAGTTCATCACGACTTCCAATAGCATGCTGGCAGCCACATTCACATTCCCAGATGTTAAGTGGTGTTCCCCAATATCTGTTACGAGAAACGCCCCAGTCCTGGATATTCTCAAGCCAGTCACCAAAACGTCCTTTACCGATAGATTCAGGAATCCAGTTTACTGTGTTATTATTTCTTACAAGGTCATCTTTAACGGCTGTCATCTTGATGAACCATGATTCTCTTGCATAGTAAATAAGTGGAGTATCACATCTCCAGCAGAATGGATAATCATGCTCGAATTTTGGAGCATCGAATAATTTGCCCTCTGCATCAAGGTCTTTTAATACCTCTGGATCTGCTTTCTTAACAAATAATCCGGCATAAGGTGTTTCTTCTGTCAAATCACCTTTACCATCTACAAACTGTACAAATGGTAAGTCATAATTACGTCCTACCTTAGCATCGTCTTCACCAAATGCCGGTGCCGTATGAACGATACCGGTACCATCTGACATTGTTACATAAGTGTCGCATGTTACGAAATGAGCTTTCTTATTCTGTTTCTTTGCTGCATCTCCTGCGCATTTATATAATGGTTCGTATTCTTTATATTCGAGGTCTTTTCCTTTATATGTCTCAAGAACTTCGTAATCCTTGCCCTCTACACCTTTCTTTTCAGCAAGACCACCTAAGACTTTATCTAATAAAGCTTCTGCCATATAATAAACATATCCGTCTGCTGCTTTAACTTTACAATATGTCTCGTCAGGGTTTACACAAAGTGCAACGTTAGATGGTAATGTCCAAGGAGTTGTTGTCCATGCAAGGAAATATGCATCTTCACCAACAGCCTTAAAACGTACTACTGCTGAACGTTCTTTAACTGCTTTATAGCCCTGTGCTACCTCATGACTTGATAAAGGTGTTCCACAACGAGGACAATAAGGTACAATCTTAAAACCTTTGTATAATAACTTCTTATCCCAAATCTGTTTTAATGCCCACCATTCAGATTCAATGAAATTGTCATCATATGTTACATATGGATTATCCATATCAGCCCAGAAACCAACAGTACCTGAGAAATCTTCCCACATTCCTTTGTATTTCCATACACTTTCCTTACATTTCTTAATAAATGGATCAAGACCATACTCTTCAATCTGTTCCTTGCCATCTAAGCCTAATAATTTCTCTACTTCAAGCTCTACAGGGAGACCATGTGTATCCCAGCCTGCTTTTCTTGGAACCATATAACCTTTCATTGTTCTGTATCTTGGAATCATATCCTTTATAACTCTTGTAAGAACATGACCGATATGTGGTTTACCGTTTGCTGTTGGAGGTCCGTCATAGAAAGTATATGTCTCTCCCTCTTTACGGTTTTCCATACTTTTCTTAAAAATGTCATTGTCTTTCCAGAATTTTTCAACTTCTTTTTCTCTCTCAACAAAATTGAGATTCGTAGATACTTTCTTGTACATTCTAAAATTCCTTTCTTAATTTATTTCCTATACCGATTAGAGTTTCAAAGGAGCTTTTGATGCCCTAATCCTATACACTAAAAAGAGAGCTTATCCTGTAATAGGACGAAAGCTCTCTAACGTTATACCACCTGTTACAGACATACTATATCAGATATAATCTGATGTTTATATGCGTTCCCTTTAACGTTGGAAATACGTCAGTCTCTACTCTTCTTCTGATTCGCATCTATTACGATAATTTCGGACTGCAGCTCCGGAGTGATATTCGGTCAATGCTTACTCATATCCCTTTCCACCATACGGGACTCTCTAAAACTTTCTGCATAGACTTACTGTCTCTTTCATAGCCTTTACTCATTTGAAAAATATTATACTAATGCTGTTTGTAAATGTCAATTATTGATTTTCAAAAAATTATGTCTAAACAATTCCTAAATGATTTCACAATCAAAATTACTATATTATCTAAAAATACGGAATATATTTAATCGAATACTTTCCATCAGGAAACAAATATTCATACAAATCTATAAAATAATCATCTGTCATACTTGCAAGATAATCTACCACGATATCATCTTTATTCTCATTTGCATAATCTCTTCCATCTTTATAATATCCCCTGTTCTTATTAACGAAATCAATGTGATGTGTATAGATGACTGACTTTTTATTTTCTTCTTCTAAATCTTTAATCATCTTATCATATATTTCATAGAACATCGGCTCAATATTTTCAGAATATAATCTGTCTAACTTCTCGTTTAAATAGATTTTCTCATAATTTTCTCTCTTAGCTATCTTAATTGCCTGATAATATTTCTCGTCCATATATAGATAATCTTTACCATAACTGTTCTCAATAATATTAACCACCAGATTATTAGTCATATCTGCATTTTCCACGCCAATACCATTGTCCTCAAATTTAACACTGCTGTCTATGAAGCCGGCTTTTCTTGCATCCTGTCTGTCCTTACCCAGATAAGCAATCATATCGCAGATTCTTACCACACAACCCTCAAGTGTCATCGGAATAAGTTTATCAATTTCATCTTTATCCGTATAGCATCTCTCGACCATTTCATCGTACTTATCAAATGTAAGTCCTTTCTTAGGTCTGTATTCCTGCATCTCAAATTCACCATTATGACATATTATTCCATCTAAGGTCTGTAGGCTTATATTCCTTGCAAATAAATTGTCAAGCACACGTACACTATGAACATTATGATTAAAGTATCGTCCTGTTCTGCCATTGTATATTTTATTAAGTATTCTCTCTCCTGCGTGACCAAATGGTGTATGTCCTATGTCGTGTCCTAATGCAATCGCTTCTATTAAGTCAATATTCAATCCCAGAACACTTCCTATATTTCTTGCAATTCTTGATACTAACTGAACGTGTAAGGCTCTCCTTGTAATATCATCATTTTTATAAAATGAGAATACCTGTGTCTTATCTGCATATCGATTATAATATGGACTATGTATAATCTTCTCAATATCTCTTACAAATGCAGGTCTCCATAGATTCTCCTTATCCATATCAGGATTTCTTCTTATGATATCTGTATTTTTACATGCATATGGGTTTTTATAATTATTTTCTCTATCATTAGTAATTCTTTTTACCATTTCTTCGGATAACTTTTCATACTTCATAATTAACCTCATTTCTTACATAAACTATATAACAAATAGCGACTCACTAACACGTACTTTGCGCTTGTGTCAAGTAAGTATCAAAAATTCACTTTCAAGAGCCATCGAAAAACGACAGTTTCTGAAAGTAGTCCTTATATAAAGTATATCATTGAACCTGTATAAAGTCATCTACATCCCACTCAAATTGAATGCTGCCTTCATCATACAACATATTTTTGTTGTCATTTGTTCAAAAAGATAGTAAAATATATTACAAAATTATTACATAACGAATAGGTGAACGTATGAAATTAATAAAACACTATAAATATATAGGCATATTAAGTATAGTTCTCTTAGTTTTTATTCTGATTATTTTATTCAAATCTGATATTCCTATATTTAAGTCTGACAAGAAAACTTCATCAGGTTCAGACAACCAGGCAATTAATACAGCATTAATTATAGATTCTGAGCTTCATAAGGAAGAAATCTCCCAGTTAAAGCAAAGTGTAGCTGATTGTTCGGATAAATATGATAAGAAATATTCAGTTTTCAAGACTGATGACTACAATGGTTCTTACGAAAAGACAATTGACAGTGCCATTAAGTCAGGAGCTACACTTATTATCTGTCCTGACTCAACATTTGAAGAAACTGTTTATGATATCCAGAATTCATATATCGGTGTATACTTCCTGATTATTGATGGTATACCACATAATAGTGATGCATCAGATGCAACACTTAATTTTAATTCTATATCACTAACTTTCAGTGAGGCTGAATTAGGCTTTCTTGCTGGTTATGCCGCTGTGTATGAGGGCTATTCAAAGTTGTCATTTGTTGGAGTTGATAACGATATTAAGTCGCTTCATTATTATTATGGTTTTCTGCAGGGTGCTGATTATGCAGCTAAAGATACTAACCGCAAAGATATACATATTTCTTCAACATTTACTTCTATCGAAGACTGCGATATATCATTAAATAAGGCATACGCATCTAAGCCTGATGTGATGGTAATATGTGATGAAGAACTAGTTAATAAATCACTTGATTTTGCTACCGAAAATGATGTTAAGGTTATAGCCTGTGATGACAGCTATCCTAAAGACAATGACAATATAATTGCACATACAGTTAAGAATTATTATCTGCCTACATATGATTATCTTACTAAATTCTATAAGAATAATTTTGAAGCAGGTAAAATCATCGAATATTCAACATCTGAAGAGGCTGTATCTCTCGTTTACAATACTTCATCATTTACAAAATTCGATTCTAAAATATATGATTCAATATACCAGAAGCTTGCAAGTGATGAAATTCAGATAATAAGCGATACAACCGTAAGTCCGGAAGAGATTGGTTTAACTAATATTAAATTAGACTAAAAACGAGATGTCAGTCTATTACACATACTTGATTTATGACATCTCGTTTTAAATGTATGGCATTGAATGAACTCAAATAATCAAAAGAGTCGAAAAAAATATCTACAAATTAGCGAATTCATACAAAAGTTTTAATATTTATATATGCAAACTTTAATATATCATTAGCTTTTCACATTTAACTGTACCGAATTATTGACTTTCTTAGCAATTCCCTTTCCGGAATTAGGATATTTACGTGAATATATCTGATCACTTACAAATAGTGTCAAAAGTACTATACATATAATTACTGTAATCTTAAAATTAACTCTTCTAAACAGATTATCTATAATAGGAGCGACGATATAGACAATCGCCATTCCACCCACGCCGAACACGAACAATCCCTCAGCACATATACGTCCATTCAGATTAAGGAAATATCCACTATAATCCCACCATCTCATTCCTTTTGTTAATTCCAGGTAATAAGACGTGAAATATTCTACCACTCCACATATAAAAATCGTTGCTAAGAATTCTAATATAGGCCATTTTCTCAGTCTGTAGAGTAATACAAGGATTAGTATTCCTCCAGAACCATATATTGGAAGCCATGGTCCATGCAGAACACCGCGGTTAATGAAGATTCCACGCTTAAATAAATGTATGCTGACCTCCCATGTCCATCCTAAGAATGAGAAAGCAAAAAACATAAATATTAAGGATGCCACCGAATAGCGTCTTAAATAATGTATTTTTAATGGTCTCTCCTTCTTCTGCGCAATCATATTAGGCGATAATCTGTCAGGATATGTCTTTCCTTCTACTGCTGCCTCTGCTGCAATAACCGCCAACTCACGTTCTTTCTCAGTCTGGAATCTTTCCTCATCAGGTCTGTTATGCAAAGTAATTCCGAAATTCTTCTCTATAAAGCCACGTAATCCCTTGTACTGTGGCTCGATTTCAACTTCTTCTCTTATCTTGATTACGTCTGCATACTTCTCTTTTAAGAGGTCTGTATCAGCTTTTTCAAACAGATAAACGTCATTAAACATTGAAACATTTTCGATATTATTTTCGATTGCAAGACTTCTTATTTTCGTATAATATTCAGAGAAAAATGCTGTTTTGTATGCATTTGCATAGAACAAATCTGTTAATCCAAGCGTAACGATACCTAATATGTCCCACCACAGAAATGTAAGTTCATAGACAAAACATTCGAATTTATGGCCATTCATCATTTTTCTTGATAAATTTATACAATCTCTCCAATGTATGTCAGGGTTCTCGGCTACAATATAAGGCACCATATAATATGAATATCTCTTTATCACAGCACCCACTATTGTTAACGACCACAGAAAATAAAATATATACTCCATAAGCATATTAACACACACATTTATCCATTTTCTTGCCTTGATAAAGAATAGAAAACGTTGTGGAGTTACCTTTTCATAAGTACGACATTCCAGAAAAATTCTTCTTGCGACAGCTTTGTAGGTATTCTTTATGAGAAACCAGAACCCAACTATGATTATCATTACTGCAATCACGACTATACCAATAATCGCATCTTTAGACAGCCCTATCTGATAAAATACCCTGACTATTTTTACAAATATAGAGCCACTCGTAACTCCATTTACTATTTCCGCAAGATGTCCTCTACTCCTGCCAAGTACTTTGTTACCCGATTCTTTCGAACTTTCCACAGCATTTTTCTTAATTATCTTTGCTTCCTGTTCGCCCTGCTCTAAATTACCTTTTAGAACTTCCTTGACAACGTGTAACAGCTCATTGCCCTGACTTTCTATTGTATTATCTATCAGAATTTTCTCATGAGTTTTTGTCTTAGACTTAGTGGACAGATTAACAAAATCAAGACTATCTGCGAACTCTGTTCCAAAAAATGCTGCTAAAAGACATACCGCCAGCAGTATTCCATAATGATGCAATACTGTACTTCTGGCTCTTTTTTTCATCTCTTTCCTTGTACCCATAGATTCTCCAATCTGTTTTGAAGTATTTTTAATTAACTTTGAAGTTTTTTTTAATTCATTTTGAGTACGGGCATATTGTACTAATCTTTATAAGATAAATCAGATTTTATTATAATTTATCTGTGTAACATAAATCAGCCCACACTAACTTTTAAAATGTATATTAACCACGCTTATCTCTGATTTTGTACCAACTCTCATATTAGGGCCGAATAATCCGACTCCTGATGTAACAATATTATGCATTTTTCCCTTTTTCAAATATCCATATGCATTTTCCCACATTAATTTTATCGTCAGATTGCCTGGAAATAACTGACCATCATGTGTATGTCCGCACAAATCTACGTCTACACCGGCATTTGCAAGGGCTTTCAACTGACTTGGTTCATGGTCAATTACTATTATAGGCTTGTCTTTATCCATCGATGCTGTAATTTCTGATGGTGTCTTTCGCTTAGTAATTCCTCTTCCAGGACGTCTTGCATCCGGCCTTCCGTAAAGATATATTTCATCATCTATCATTACTACTTCATCTTTTAATAATTTAATTCCAGCATTTTCAAGGAACTCGTCCATCTCAAGGCTGCTTTGCTTCTTACCTTTGCCACCAAATGTAAATCCTGCAAGAATAGGTTCTTCTATATCATGATTGCCATAGCAGGCATAGACACCATATTTTGACTTAATTCCACGTAAGACTCCGGCAAGTTTGTCAGGTTCTCCGACAGCTTCCCATTCATTGTCAAAGATATCTCCTGCAATTACAACTAAGTCGGCATCCTGTTTATTAATTTTATCGACCATTCTCTGCATCTGCAATACTCCAATGTTATATCCTAAGTGTAAATCTGCTACGAGAACAACTTTCAGGGAATCAATATCTCCAGCCTCTTTGTCTACTGTAATGTCGTATGATGTAACTCTCACAATTCTGGCATTGACAACGCCTAATATCGAAGCTGTAATTATTACTACTGAGCAGAATATTCCCACAAATCTATGTATCTGGTTTGAACGTTTTGAGGTGAATTTTATCTTAAGTACACGTACAATGATTATTCTCGCCAAATCTACTATAATTATAGTTAGTGCAATGTAGAGTAAAACTCCCAGCCAGTAGTTACCTATCAATTTCATTATTCTTCTGAAATGTCCTGCCGGCAGAAAAAATGCTATCAAAAATGATAACGCAAAAAATACATATAGAATCGTTGGCAATATCCAGTGTTTCTTCTTCTCGAATGCCGGGAACCACGATTTAAACCACCACATAATCTTACAAAATAAATATACATTTACCAATATATATAGTGGTGCTAAAAATACAGCAATCATTTTCTTCCTCCACGTTTATGTTAAAGTTATATTTGTCTGTTCGCATTATAATATATATTGTTTTTATTTGTCAAATAATATGAAAAACTATCCTCTCTTAGCGGACTAATTCTAACTATTTTCTAAATATTTAGAATTAGTTTTATAGAATAAAGAATGTCGCTTGCGACATTCTCCGCCTGCGGCGGGTTGCGATAGCAACATTTTCTGCTCCGCCGCAGTGCGATCCTCGCGGAGCGTTTTTACTTACTAGGACAATTTCAACGAAATTTCCTAGTAAGTAAAATAAAAATCAACCAAATATGCGTATTTACCGATATCTGGTTGATTTTAAGTAACTTATGATATAAGTATTCCAGAATTGCAAAGGCTACCTGCTGCGAAGCAATTCGTGGACATAAAGTTGAATTTATTTTTCGATTATACAGTCTCTACCTTGAGCATATTTGTTGTTCCTGAAGTTCCAAGAGGTACTCCGGCAGTAATAACGGTATTATCGCCATCTTTAAGATATCCTTTGGCTTTAACCTCTGCAACTGCATGCTCAAATAATTCAAATGTATCTTTTTCTTCTTTAATAATAATAGGTGTTACACCCCATGACATATTAAGCTGTCTTGCAACATTATCACTCATTGCACATGCTATAATTGCACAATCAGGTCTGTATTTAGATACCATTCTGGCTGTTCTTCCTGATTTGGTAACTGTAACGATTGCCTTAGCTCCAATATCATATGCTGTAGTACATGTTGCATGTGAAATAGCATCTGTTATCTCAATCTTTCCTGTTCTTGATAATGCGAAGAATCTCTTTCTATAATCAATATCTTCTTCTGTTCTCTCAGCAATTCTTGCCATTGTCTGAACTGCTTCTACCGGATATTTACCGGCAGCACTTTCACCTGATAACATTACAGCACTTGTTCCGTCATAAATCGCATTTGCAACGTCTGCTGTCTCTGCTCTTGTAGGTCTTGGGTTCTTAATCATTGAATCAAGCATCTGTGTTGCTGTTATAACCTGTTTACCGGCATTGTAAACTTTTTTAATAATCATTTTCTGCATAACAGGAACATCTTCATTAGGAATCTCTACGCCCATATCACCTCTGGCTACCATAATTCCGTCTGAAACCTCAATGATTTCATCAATGTTTTTAACGCCCTGCATATTCTCTATCTTAGAAATGATGTTAATTGATTTGCAATTATACTCATCTAATATCTTTCTTATCTGAAGAATATCATCTGCACATCTTACAAATGATGCTGCGATGAAATCAAATCCCTGTTCAATACCAAAGATAATGTCGCTTCTGTCAACATCACTTATATATGGCATTGATAAATCAACGTTAGGAATATTTACACCTTTATGGTTAGATACAGGTCCACCACATATTACTTCACATACAACATCAGTATCTGTAACTTCTAATGCTTTTAACTCAATTAATCCATCATCAATAAGTATTCTTGTTCCTACTTCAACATCTTTAGGAAGTCCCTTATATGTTACTGAAGCAATCTCTGAATTACCCATTAATTCTCTTGTGGTAAGAGTGAATTTATTGCCATTCTCTAACATAATCTTGCCATCTTCGAAATCTCTGACTCTGACTTCCGGTCCTTTTGTATCAAGCATTGCTGCTATTGGAAGGCCTAACTCTTTTCTGAATTTCTTGACTTTATCTAATCTTCCTTTATGTTCTTCATGTGTTCCATGTGAGAAATTGAATCTGGCAACGTCCATACCATTCTTCATTATTCCCTTTAAAACTTCATCATTATCTGTCGATGGTCCAAGTGTACAAACAATTTTCGTTTTTCTCATTCTTATACCAATGCATTATCGTGGATAAGTTCCCCGAAACTGCCCATAAAACAGATGACATAAGGCAGTGCAATAATCCTTTCTTTATATTCTCTATGTCACACTAGAAGTATAATTCACATTGACGATTTAATCAATTAAATTTTGATTCAATATTTACGTCATTTTTTATCAATAATGTATAATTTTATTTAATCCGTCAATAATCCTATCATCAAACGAAAGGAATGAATTTAGTTATGAAATCAAGGAAAAGAAAATATTCTCTACCAATTTTTATTATTTCAATTATTATAGGACTTGCGTATGCTTACATAACTTCTAAACCAAACAATGATATCTCCACAATACAGCAGGGAATCTCACATAAAATAATTCGTTTTCACGTTATTGCCAATAGTGATTCTGATGCTGACCAGGCACTCAAGTTAAAAGTCAAAGAAGCAGTCGTCAATTATACCTCAGAACTTCTTTGCAATTCCAAAAGTATTAATGAAACAGAAGATTTATTATCGGCTCATACCACCGACATAATCTCAATTGCCAACAGTGTTATCACCGAAAATGGTTATGACTATCCGGTCACAGCCGAAATTACTGATACTTATTTTCCAACCAAATCATATGGCAGCTATACATTTCCACCCGGAACATATAGAGCCTTCCAGATAAAAATAGGTGAGGCAAAAGGTAAAAACTGGTGGTGCGTTCTATATCCCCCACTTTGCTTTATTGATATTTCACATGGTACAGTTAATACGGAAAGTGAAGAATTATTAAAAGAGACACTTACAACCGATGAATTTCAGGCAGTTTCAGGTGAGTATACGGTAAAATATCGTTTTAAATATCTGACATTTCTGAATTACTTTATCAAATAAACTCTTGAATTTTTTGTTAATTGCATTAATTTGTCGATATTGTTTGTTCTTATAGATTCTTTATATATTCAATAAACAAATTCTTTGAACAGAGTATCCGTCTATGACACTCTCTTTCATATTTCTTAATCTGGTGTGCCTAAATGCCATCATATACAACGTTTATTACGGTACAGTAAATTAAACGCGCTCCGCTTGAACGGTAATTTACTGCACCGACCTTTTGTATCTGATGGCATATAACGCACACACACGATACGTCATAAATCAAGAGAGTGTCATAGACGGATAACTCTGCTTTAAACGTTACAGGCATTGAATTAACACCAATACTACAATGTAACTGAAAACAATATCTGGCAAATTAATGCAATACCACAAAATATGTCATAATTTATATACTCATTTCACTACTGCAAATATTTCTAAAGTACATCAGTTAGCATAAAATTCAGCTTATTCTATACAAGTTTGTACTCCGTCTGTATTACAAACTTAATTTTCTCGTATAACTTGTGCCTGTCATCATTATATTTCTTATATATATGCCTGTCTGCTGCACTCAGATATTTATAGACATTTATGAGGTCACATTCATTTTCTTCTAGTAACGTCCTTAGGTTATTATAAATCATTACTTTTATTATCTCGTTTGCCTCTTTTTCATCTATGGCTGAACCATTAATTGGCGAAATCATTCCTCTATATATAATCTTAACTTCTAAGTTGTCATTATCTGATGTGCTAAGACTTATGTGGTAAGAATTTTTATCTATACGAAATTCGTTTCCATTTCCATTTCCATTTCCATTTCCATTTCCATTTCCATTTCCATTTCCATTTCCATTTCCAAGGGCAATATACATTCCCTCGCTTCCATTTGCAAGCCAGATATAATCTGCCATTTCTTCTTTGAACTCTCCCTTGACTCCCTCGTCGTTCATTATTATCATTCCGTCCTGATATATCTCATCATTTTTAATGTTGAATATGCTGATAATGCCTGTTTCTTCAGTTTTATTTAGTACCTTTCGCACATCTTCGATTGTCGTTTTTCCATATTCTAAATTCTTGTCTGTCATATCGCTTATATATTTTCCCGGTAAGTTAATGTCTTTCATATCACCAAATCTTTCCACCGGCTCATCTGTCGCATACATATATACATTGTCTGAAAGTTCTGCTTCATTATTAAGCATTTTCATAACCTCGTTAAATGTCTGGTAATCTTTGTATACATCAACATTCAGAATAATTGCCTGCACGTTTGAGAAATCTATTTTCTTGTCTGTACTCTTTTGATATGACTCATTCAGACCACTTATACTTTTCAGTTCAAAACTTCTGAAATCGCTGTCTTTTTCGCCATTATTAAATGATAATATAACCTCGTATTCTCCGTCATTAACACCTATAAATATACTGTCAACATATTCCCTGCTGTCGATTTCCACCCGCTTTTCACCTGATGCCATAACTGTTTTAAATTTATTGTTTTCATTAGCAACTGCAACTACACCAAAAGCTACTATCAGACCTGTTACGACATATTTTATAATTTTAATTCTTTTTAACACCAGACTTTCAGATTGAAGATTCCCGTAACTCCTGTTTTCGACATTCTCCTCATTTTGTTGACTACATTCTTTATTCCTGCTATGGCATAACCCACAAATCACATCCGCCAGATTAAATATATTTCCAAACAAGCCTGTCAAGGTAACGATAATCGCCATAATAAAGAATACAAGATACAACCCACCCTGTTTTTCCAGAATCAAGCCTGAGAATTTAACTGTGTCCATTAATTTAACAGTTGCTTCGTCGTTTTGCAATATAGTATTCAGTCCCAGATTGCCTACATTTAGCACAAACATAATTATGTTTATTACAGTTGCGACAGTAATTCCATTGAACACACATTTTCTGAAAATAACATAATCCTCATTATCTTCTATAGAGAAATGGCTGCTCTCAAAGAGTAAAATTTCCGCAGGCGAGAAAATCAGAAATAATATTACTGCCCCTTTAAGTGTTCGTCCCACTCCTGACACAAATAGTGGTGAAATGTAATAAATATCGACTCCCCTTATTGCAAATACAATCAATAATATAACAGGTATCATAAATACCATATACAGGCATTCTACTAACCGCCCTCTCGCTTCTATCCCTTTTGCTGCCCCATATAATGCAAGCAGCAGAACAGGTGCAAATATAACTACATAATTTAATTCATCTATGACCTCGATTTTGATTAATTTCGTAAAAAATGAAATTGTCATTATAGCAAGAATAAAATATTTAATAATAAATAAAAGTGCAATTATTTTACTGCACAATTTGCCATAATATTTCTCCGTATAACTCCAGAAATTCCACTTAGTATGCCTGCATATCCAGAGTATTACTGCTGCATATGCGTATGACAATATTCCTGCAATTAAAATTGCAAATATTCCATCGTGTCCGCTGTATTTTGCCGCAATGTCCGTAGAAATAAGACTACTGACAGCCAATACCTCTACAATGATAAGTCTTTTTATCTGTCGTGCCGATATCATGTTGTTCCCATACATTCTACCACCTCACTTAATTCTCTGCTTTCTGCGATTGTCTTTCCTTGCAAATACCGGTCTGCTCGTAAGATATTTAAAAGGCGCACGTATTATGAAATCTTTGCCCCTCTCAGCTCTGTTAATTTCTCCGCCTGCAACAGGTCCGAGATACGGAAATGAATAGCTTACCAGACCGCTAAGATGAATAAGTACACACATAATGCCTAATATATATCCGTATATTCCCCAGATTGCCGATGTGAAAATCAGAAAATATTTTATAATTCTAAATGAAGATGAGAATTCATTATTAGGAATAGTAAATGAACACAAGGCTGTAAGTGCCACGACGATTACCACTATCGGACTTGCTAATGAAGCGTCCACTGCTGCCGAACCAACGATAAGACCTCCTACTATCCCGATTGCATTTCCCATTGCTCCCGGTATTCTTACTCCCGCCTCTCTGATTAATTCAAATGAAATCTCCATAATTATAACTTCGACAAATACCGGATATGGTATTCCACGCCTTGCATCTATGAATATCATCACAAGATTTACTGGTAATATCTCCGGGTGAAAATTCACAACTGAAATGTATAATGCCGGAAGTGAAATTGCGAAAAATACAGCTATATATCTCAATATCCTTGTAAATGTAACGAGTCCCCAATGTTCAAAATAATCATCCGAAGTCTTCATAAATGACGAGAAGTTGACGGGCAATACCAGTGCAATTGGCGAATTATCGACTAATACCACAACATGTCCGTCTAACAGAAATTGCGCTGCCCTGTCAGGTCTTTCGGTTGTCATATATTGTGGAAATGGTGACAAATCATTGTCATTTGTAAGCTGTTCGATTACACCACTGTCCATAAAACCATCAATTGTAAAGTCCTCTAACCTTGATTTAATCTCTTTTAATAACCTTTCCTCCACAATAGTATCCATATATAATAATGCAATGCCTGTATTTGTTCTGACTCCTGCGAATTGCTCTTCGATTTTAAGTTCAGGACTTCTTATTCTCTTTCTTACAAGCATTTCATTAGTCTTATACGAACTTGAGAATCCCTCCTGTGAACCTCTTATTACCTGTTCATTTTTCGCTTCCTGAACTCCCATTCCGGGATAACCGTCTCCTCGTATCTTTAATGCCTTATCTTCACCCTCAAGAATCAGGATAGCATTTCCTGTCATTACACCCTTTATGGCATTTTCGATTGTATCGACTTTTTCTACATCTGTAAGTCCGTACAGAACCTTTTTAATCGTAATGTCACTAACTGTTTCCTCTAGGAAATATATACGTCCCCTGACTTCATCTAAATATCTCATATTTACATCAAGACATTTTACGTCATTACAATTTTCAAATATATCATCGAGCATATTTTTGTTTTTCTCAAATGATTCAGACAAAAACATTGCACACCCTCCTACCCTGTTGCATCTGCTACATAGGTATTAGTGTGTGCAATTCATAATCACTTATTCATAATCACTTATTCATAATCACTTATTTATAATCACTTATTTATAATTAACTTAAACTTCGCATATGCGAAATCTTATTTAGCTATTAACTGTTCTTCGCTGCCTTTTCTGCTGTCAGATTATCTATAATTGTTTTCTCCTGATTATTAATATGAAGCTTGATTGCAGCTTTTGCCTTATCAGGATTTCTCTCAGATATTGCCTTTACTAAGGTATCATGTTCTGCTACAAGTATCTTTCGTTTATTCTCGTCCTTAATATATTCTAAGCGGTATCTGTACATCTGCTCACGAAGATTATTAAGTATCTGTATGAGTCTCTTATTACCTGTCGTTCTATATATTACATCATGAAATGTCACATCTGCCTCTGCCATTACTGTGAGGTCATCTGATAAGAGTGCCTTTTTAAATGCTTCATTGCAGCTGCACATTTCCTCTATATCTTCTCTGGTAGATTTCTTGCAAGATAATACAACTGCTAATTCTTCTAAATTCTTTCTTACTTCTAAAACGTCTGTCAGATCTTCTAAAGTAATCTCAGCTACCACAGCACCTTTTCTTGGTGTCATAACTACTAAGCCCTCTAATTCTAACTTTCTGATTGCCTCTCTTATGGGTGTTCTGCTTACGCCTAATTTCTGCGCAAGCGCTATCTCCATAAGACGTTCTCCCGGTTCTAAATCACCTTTTAATATCGCCTCTCTAAGTGTATTAAATACAACATCTCTAAGTGGCAGATAGTTATCAATTGCCATGCTTAACTCTTTCATAAAAACCTCCGTTCCTCTTTCTCGGTGTATTCGGTATATACATATATGTTACATATGCCTGTTTCGTATAACCCGATGCCTTAATTCTCTCTTTCGCTCTATAAGCATCTTCTTCGATTCTGAATAAACCAAATACTGTCGGGCCACTGCCACTCATAATCGCATTTATTGCATTTTCTTCCATCATTACCTGTTTCAATTCCTCAATTACAGGATATTCCTTAGCAGTTACTGTCTCTAATACATTTCCAAGTCTTGCTGCCACCCCATCAAGGTCCTTATGCTTAAGTGCCTCTATCATTCCGTCGATGTCAGGGTGTTCCTTAACTTCATCTAATTTAAGATTCTCATATACAAATTTAGTAGATACACTGATTGGTGGTTTTGCAATTAATACCGGACATTTAATCATATCAGGTAATTTCGTAAGTTTCTCACCGATGCCCTCTGATAAAGCTGTTCCTCTCATAAGACAATATGGAACGTCTGCGCCGATTTTCACACCTCTGTCCATTAACTGCTGTAAAGTAAGTTTTAAATTAAACATTTTATTTATTCCAAACATTACAGTAGCTGCATCTGTACTTCCGCCTGCCATACCTGCTGATACAGGAATGAATTTCTTCAATACGATTTTCATGCCATCTTTAATATTAAATTCATCAAATAGCATTTTAGCTGCCTTATATACGATATTATTCTCATCAGTTGGAAGATAGAATAAATTCGTCTCTATTTCGATTCTGCCTGTGTCAGTCTTAGTTATCTCTATTCCGTCGAAGATACCGACAGTCTGCATTACCATTCTCACATCGTGGTATCCATCTTCACGTTTTCTAAGTACATCTAATGCTAAATTAATCTTCCCATAAGCTTTAAGATACATTTGTTCCACAACCAAATCCTCCTTTTTCTACACGTAACACTTTGTATACATTATACTTTACGCAACTTAAAAATACAAGTTAAGTATTAATATTTTATCTCATTTTGCCGATATTATTTAAAATAGATTAAGCGTATTACGCAGAAATGAGGTTTGATATGGACGTAAATGGAATTACAGGTGTAAGTACAAATTCTGTTGCAGCTTACACAGCCGGCAGTTCTTCTGCTAAAACCACATCTACTAAGAGCAGCTCACATGGTACGGATGCCGCGGCTGTATATGAGAAATCAGACGAAGCTAAAAAGGCTTCTTCTAACTCAGCATTAATTAAGAAATTAAAGGCAGATACCGAAAGCAGACTTAGTCAGATGCAGAATCTTGTTAAGGAGATGATGCTTAAACAGGGACAGACTTATACTAATGCAGACAGTATGTGGAAATTCCTTGCAAGCGGTGATTATACCGTAGATGCACAGACTGCTAAAGATGCAAAAGATGCTATTTCCGAAGATGGTTACTGGGGCGTTAACCAGACATCACAGAGAATTTTTGATTTCGCAGTATCACTTTCAGGTGGTGACTCTGAGAAAATGGATAAGATGCTCGAAGCATTCAAAAAAGGATTCTCACAGGCTACAAAAGCATGGGGTAAAGACCTTCCTGATATTTCAAGCCAGACTTATGATGCAGTAATCAAGAAATTTGATGATTACAAGAACTCTAAGACTGATACTGAATAAGATTAGATTGCAGATATACCGATATAGGATTGTCTATAAGGTAATTGCCTATAGATTAATTGCCTATAAGGATTAGGGTGTCAAAAGGTTTATAACCTTTGATATGAATTTGTACCTTGAAAACTTAACACGATATGTAAAAACATTGGATTTTTTGGTAAAATATAGGTAGCATTTATTTTATGAGGTGATCCATA
>Ga0256404_1005664_pt1 | contig 21761 bp, 26 predicted proteins | sample RumenRJG_01DNA_FD_185990 | JGI IMG/M metagenome (GOLD analysis project Ga0256404, IMG submission 185990) | Bovine rumen microbial communities from Lethbridge, Alberta, Canada - RJG_01 | ecosystem: Host-associated > Mammals > Digestive system > Stomach > Rumen | place: Canada: Alberta | collected...
ACAATGTGCAACAAAACATGCGGAAATAATTGCAATAGAAAAAGCCAGTAAAAAATTACATAGTTGGCATCTTGATAATTGTACGTTATATTGTACAATGGAACCTTGTATGATGTGTTGTGGAGCCATACTGCAATCTAGAATCAAAAAAATATATTATTTAGTTAAAAACGAAAAATTTGGTTGTACTGATTTACTCAAAAATAGTAAAATAGAAGTAATTCAAATGGATGATAATTATCAAATGAGAAAAATACTAAATTCATTTTTTAAAGATAAAAGATAATTGTATCTATGTTTCACGTGAAACATTAATAGATTAGTTGGAGGTAAATATGTATCAAGCGTTGTATAGAAAATATAGACCTAGTAATTTTGACGAAGTAGTAGGACAAAAAATAGTAGTTAAAACCTTAATAAACGCAATTGAAAATAATAAAATTTCGCATGCATATATATTTTCTGGACCGCGTGGTACTGGAAAAACAAGTATTGCAAAAATATTTGCTAAAACTATAAATTGTGAACATCCTAATAATCATATACCTTGTAATGAGTGTAGTAATTGTATTGATTATAATAATAAGAAAACAGTTGATATAATTGAAATAGATGCAGCTTCTAATAATGGAGTGGATGAAATTAGAAATTTAAAAAGTAGTGTTAATCTAGTTCCAAATAATAGCAAGTATAAAGTATATATTATAGATGAGGTTCATATGTTATCGACCTCAGCTTTTAATGCATTGCTTAAAACATTAGAGGAACCACCTAGATATGTTATTTTTATATTAGCTACTACAGAACTATATAAAGTGCCAGAAACAATCATTTCAAGATGTCAGAATTTTGATTTTGGAAGAATAACGGTATCGAATATAGTGAGTAGATTATCATATATATGTGAATGTGAGAATATTAAGATCGATGAAGATGCATTAAAAGGAATTGCTACCTATTCTAATGGAGGAATGCGTGATGCAATAGGATTACTTGACCAATTATCATCTTATAAAAATGATATAATCACAGTCGATGATGTAGAAGATATATGTGGATTAATTTCTAACAAACAAATGTTTGAATTGATTGATAGTATGTTGGAAAATGATTTAAAAGAATCTATAGATAGAATTATTAAATATAATGATGATGGTAAAAATTTATTAATCATCTTTGAAAAAATGGTAGATACTTTTAAGAACATACTTATATACAACAATGCATCTGATTACTTTACAGATAAAAAATTAAAAGAAAAATTAGAATTGTATTCATCTAAAATTGAAGAAAGTAAAATATATGATCTAATCGATATAATTAATGATACTAACAAAAATATGAAATTTGAAAATAATAAATTATTACTTTCAGAATTATGTTTAATTAAAATAAATAGTTTGTTAAATAATAATAAACAAATTGTAAAAAAAGATGTTGTTAAACAACTAATAATTAATAATGATGAAACCAAAAATAGTATTTCCCAGGAAATAAAATCAACATCTACAATAAAAAATGAAATAATAAACCTGTCTAATTTTAAAGAGTTTAAGAATGTTAGAATAAATAATGCACTTGCAACTTTTAATCGTAAGGATTTGCTTGATTTTAAAGAAAAACTTTTAATGATTAAAGATTATGTATCAAGTGAAAAATACGGTTCAGTAGTATCATTGTTATTGGATGGTGAACTTAAAGCTAAGGGAAATAATTATATTATATATGTTTATAATGATTCAAAAATGACAGATTTCTTTAATAATAAATTAAGAGAAATTGAAACATTTATGCTAGAAATATTTAAACAACAATTTAAAGTAATATCTGCAACTTTAAATGAATGGGAAATAATTAAAAAGGATTTTAATAATAGCCTTAAAAATCATGAAAAGAAATATACATTAATGAAGGATGTAGAACTTATTATACCTAGTGATAAAACAAAAAGTATTGAGCCTAATGATATTGACAATATGTTTAGTGAAATAGTAAAATATGAATAGGAGGAATAAATATGAATATGCAAGCAATGCTTAAGCAAGCACAAAAAATGCAAAAAGATATGATGAAAACTCAAGAAGAGATAAATGAGAAAACTTTTTATGGTGAATCATCATTTGTTAAAGTAGAATTAAAAGCAGGAAATGTAACTTCTATTAAGATTGATACTGATTCTTTAGATAAGGATGATATTGAAATGTTAGAAGATATGTTAGTAGTTGCAATTAATGATGCTAAAGGAAAATATGATAAAGAAATGGAATCAAAGATGGGTAAATATACTCAAGGTATTCCAGGTATATTTTAATGAATTATCCAGATACGATAAAAGATTTAATTGAATGTTTTTCTAAATTACCATCAATAGGAATTAAAACTGCAGAAAGACTTGCTTTGTCAACGATAGATATGTCTGATGAAGTAATAGATTTATTTTCTGAATCACTTAAGAATATAAAAACAAAAATAAAAAAATGTGATATATGTAATAATTATACTGAAAGTGATATATGTTCTATTTGTAGTAATGATAAGAGAAATAAAGATATATTATGTATTGTAGAGAACCCTAAAGATATTAATCTAATTGAAAAGAATAATATTTATAATGGATATTACTTTGTATTACAAAATCTAATATCTCCATCTAACGGACTTGATCCTACATCAATTGAATTAGATAGGATAATAGATTTGATTAAGAGTAATAATGTAAAAGAAGTAATTATTGCAATTAAACCAAATGTTGAAGGAGAAACTACAGCTCTTTATATATCTAAATTATTAGAAAAATATGATGTAGTTGTATCTAGAATTGCTCTTGGTATTCCAATGGGTGCAGATATAGATTATGTTGATTCTCTAACACTTGAGATGGCTTTAGAAAATAGGAAAATAATTAGTAGTAATCAAGATTAAGTAACATATAATTAAGTAGGTGATTATATGTTGAAGATTATTCTAAAAATGATTAAGAGAATAGTTTTTAGTTCTTTTTTACTATATGGATATAATTTATTAGTTGGACCACTTAATTTGATAATACCAATAAATATCATTACTGTAGCTGCCTTATCTGTCTTTGGCATTCCTGCACTTCTTAGTTTTATATTTGTATATATAGTTGTGTTTTAATATTCATATAGATGTTTATGTTAGATGATTACAAGGATACACAAAATACTGCATATGGTATTTTAAGTAATGCAATAAATAATAATAAAATTTCTCATGCTTATTTGATTGAGACATTGGGAAATAATAAAGGTTTTGACTTTGCGGTATCATTCGCAAAGGCTTTATTGTGTCCTAAAGGTAAAACTAATAATAAAAATTGCGATAACTGTAATCAATGTAAATTAATAGATGATAATAACTATATTGAACTTGAAATAGTAGAAACAAATGAATTATGGTTAAAAAAAGAAAATATAGATAAATTACAAAAAGACTTTAACTTTAAACCAATAGTAGGAAAAAGAAAAATTTATATTATAAAAAATGCAGAAAAAATTAGAGAAAGTCTAGCTAATACATTGCTTAAATTTATTGAAGAGCCAGAAGAAGGGATAATTGCGATACTTGTAACTGATAATAAAGCAAAAATATTAGATACAATTATTTCTAGATGTCAGGTAGTAAGTTTAAAGAATAATAATTCTACATATGAATTAGATAAAAATGGATATAGTGAAGAGATTATTAGCAATACAATAAATTTTGTTAATAATTATGAGGAAAAAAAACTAGAAACAATTATATATGCTAATGAGTTATTTCATAGCCATATGAAAGATAGAAATGATTACCTTCTTGCATTTAACTTAATTCTAATGTATTATAATGATGTATTAAATTACAAATTGAATGGAAGTTTTTCTACTTTTAAAGATTATGTAAGTGATTATACATATATAAATAAATTATCAACAGAAAATATTTTGAAAAAGATTAATATAGTTATCGAGTTAAAGAAGACTATACTTAATAATGTCAATTATAATTTATTAATTGATAAATTAATAATAAGTTTTAAGAAGGTGGACGATAATGACATATGTTAATGTTAAAATAGATAGTGATTTTGATGTTGTAGTTGGAATTGATAGAGATAAATTTGGCATTGGCACTCCAGTTATAGTACAGTCAAAAGATGATATAGACTATGGAACTATTTCTAAAATATATAGTAAGGATGCAAAAATTAATAAAAAAGGGTCATATTCATTTTTAAGATTTGCAAATAGTAATGATAGACGAATATATAAAAAGAATAATGTAGATGCACAAAAAGCATTTATTAAATGTCGTGAATTAATAAAAAAATATAATTTACCGATGAAGTTAATTAGTTCGTATTATACATTTACTCGTGATATGTTATTGATTAAGTTTTATTCAGATGACAGAGTAGATTTTAGAAAGCTTGCCAAAGATTTAGCTAAGTTATATCGTACTAGAATTGAATTTAGACAAGTTGGAGTTAGAGATAAAGCTAAAGAAATTGGTGGATGTGGACAATGTGGTAGAGAACTATGTTGTAAAGGCTTTTTAAGTGAGTTTAATAGTGTATCAATTAATATGGCTAAAAATCAAAATATTGCTTTAAACCCTAATAAAATTAATGGTATATGTGGTAGATTATTATGTTGTTTACAATATGAAGATGATTGTTATAAAGAATGTAGAAAGATATTGCCTAAAGTAGGAAATATTGTAGAAACAGAAAAAGGTACTGGTAAGGTATTAAGTGTTGATCCACTTAATATGAAATATAAAATTTTAAATGATAAAAACGAAGCTGTTGAGTGTGAAGTAAATGATAGTGTTAAATGATTTGTTAGAATATAGAGATTACAAGATATATCAGGATACTGATATGTTTTGCTTTTCGCTAGACTCAATTCTTCTTGCTAACTTTGTAACAATTAATAAAAATATAAAAAACATTATGGATATAGGATGTGGTAATGCACCTATTCCTTTAGTATTAACAACTAAAACAAATACAAATATTACTGGTGTTGAAATTCAAAAAGATGTATATGATCTTGCAGTTAAGTCGGTTAAATATAATAAATGTGATAATCAAATTACGGTTATTAACGATGATATAAACAGTTTGTATAAGAAATATGAATCTGATTCATTTGATGTAATAACTTGTAATCCCCCATATTTTAAAGTAAATGAGAAAACAAAGCAGAATATTTCTGAGTATAAAAAGATTGCGCGGCATGAACTTACACTTAATTTAGATGATATATGTAAGATAAGCCGTAAGTTACTCAAAAACAATGGAGTACTTGCTCTTGTACATCGTCCTGATAGAATGATTGAAATAATTGATACTATGAGAAAAAATAATATTGAACCTAAAAGAGTACAATTTATATATCCTAAATATGGAGAAGATTGTAATTTAATATTAGTAGAAGGTACAAAGAATGGTAAGCCAGGTATAAAAATATTAGAGCCATTAATTGTGCATGATAAAGAAGGCAATTATACCGAAGAAGTTAAAAGATTATATAGAGGGTAGGTGTTTATGAATAAGAAAGGTATGGTTTACTTAATTCCAACTCCTATAGGGAATATGAATGACTTAAGTAAAAGAATAATAGATACATTAAATATTGTTGATGTAATATTTTGTGAAGATACAAGAAGTACTAAAATATTACTCAATTATTTAGGAATAAAGAAGAAACTAATATCTAGTCATAAGTTTAATGAAACAACTAATAAGAATAAGATATTAGAATGTTTATCTAATGGAATGATTGTTGGAGTTGTTAGTGATAGAGGTACTCCAGGTATAAGTGATCCAGGACATATTCTAAGTAAATATGCAATAGATGCTGGTTATGAGGTAGTAGCTCTTCCAGGGCCTACTGCGCTAATACCTGCCTTAATTACATCAGGTATAGTACCTCAACCATTTTTGTTTTATGGTTTTCTAAATTCTAAATCAAGTGAAAGAAAGAAAGAACTTAATCAATTGAAATATGAAAAAGCAACTTTAATATTTTATGAAGCTCCTCACAGATTAGAAGATACAATTAATGATATGAAAGATATTTTGGGAAATAATCGTGAAATTTCTATTTCCCGGGAAATAACTAAAAAGTATGAAGAAACCATTCGTGGTACTCTTTCTGACATAATAGGTAAGATTAGCGAGATAAAAGGAGAGTTCGTTTTAGTAGTTTCGGGAAATAATGATAGTGATATAATAGATGATATTTCAATTGAAGAACATATAAATATGTATATAGATAACGGAGAAACTACGATGAATGCAATTAAATTAGTTGCGAAAGAAAGAAATATGAAGAAAAGTGATATATACAATATATATCAATCTATGAAAGAAGGTAAATAGATGAAACTTGTTGTAGGTTTAGGTAATCCTGGAAAAGAATATAAGAATACAAGACATAATATTGGTTTTATGGTATTAGATGAGATAGCAGATAAGTTAAATGAATCTTTTAATAAAGAAAACTTTTCTGGGAAATATTTTATGGCTACTGTAAATGGTGAGAAAACTATATTTTTGAAACCACAAAAATATATGAATTTATCTGGAGAAGTAGTTAGAGATTATGTATCTTATTATAAAATAGATTTTAATGATATCATAATTATTGTTGATGACTTAGATTTACCTACAGGTAAAATTAGATTGCGTACGCATGGCAGTAGTGGAGGACATAATGGTCTTAAAAACATATTTAGTAATTTAGGTACTGATAATATTAAGAGAATTAAGATTGGAATAAGCAATAATAAAGATATTGATACTAAAGATTACGTTTTGGGAAATATTAAGAATGATGAGAAAAAACTTATCGATGATACTGTATTAAAGGTAAGTGATATTGTACTAGAAGCAATTACTACTGATTTTAATACTTTAATGTCTAAATATAACTAGGTGATAAAATGTTATTCTTTGATAAAAAGATAGATTTAAGTAAAAGGAATATAACTGGATTAACTCCAGAATTAAAAGGATATTATTTATATAAAAAATATACTGAATCAAAAAATTCGGTTCTTTTTGTGACTTCTAATTTATATGAAGCAAATAATATTTATCAAATTGTATTTAATTATACTGATAAAGTATTGTTCTTTCCAATGGATGATTTCTTAACTAGTGAGGCTCTTGCAATCAGTCCAGAATTTTTATCATATCGTCTTGATACATTAAATAGATTACTTGATGATAATTATATAGTAATTACTAATTTAATGGGCTATTTGCGCTTCTTACCTAATCGAGAAACTTATAAGAACAGTATATTAGATATTAAAGTGGGAGATACATATGATATTAAAGATTTAGTTGAAAAATTATATACATTAGGTTACGTTCGAGAAACAGTTGTATCACAAAGTGGACAGATTGCAATTAGAGGTTTCATTTTAGATATATTTCCTATTGAATCTAGTAACCCAGTTAGAATAGAGTTTTTTGATGATGAGATAGAAAAGATTAGTGAGTTTAATGTAAATTCTCAGTTAAGATACAAGTATATAGATAATATAAAAATATATCCTACTACTGAGTTTATTGTTAATGCAGATGATGAAATAAAACATTATATGCTACCTAAATATATGGAAACTGAAAGTATTATTACTTTTATGAATAATCCTATAGTATTTATTAATGATTATACAGAATTATTTAATTCATATAAATTACTTAATGAAGAAATATCTAACTACAAAATAGAAAATGAACTTGATAAGAATATTAAGTTTATGTATGAGTTAGATGAAATAAAGAGTAATGATATATACTATTTTGATAACTATAATACAAAAGATATAATTGATTATAAATCTAAAACTATAGATAGTCTTAATTGGAATAATAATAGTGCGATAGAATATCTAGAGAAAATGCTACTTAAAAAGTATACAATAATAATTGCTTTAAATAATAAAATGACTGCTAGAAAAGTAGTAGAGAAGTTAGAGAAACTTCCAATTGTTGAAACAAATATAAATGATATAGTAGAAAACCACATTAATATAGTAGTTCAGAAGATGAATAGCGGTTTTCAAATAGATAAATATATTGTAATATCAGAGAAAGAATTATTTAATAAGAAAGATATTAACTATATATATAAATCAAAATTTAGAATGGGAAATAAAATTAGAGATATCAATAAACTTGAAAAAGGAGATTATATAGTTCACTATATTCACGGTATTGGTATTTATCAAGGTATTAAGACTCTTAATAAAAATGGTTTAGAGCGTGATTACATTATGCTTGAATATCGTGATCATGATAAACTATATGTTCCTGTTGAAAAGATAGATTTAATAAGTAAGTATTCATCTAAAGAAGACCATGTTCCAAGTATTAATAAGCTTGGTTCAAATGAGTGGGCTAAAACAAAATTAAAAGCTAAAAAAAGAGCAGAAGCAATTGCGATGGACTTGCTTAAATTATATTCAGAAAGAGAAGCTGCAAAAGGATTTGCTTTTTTACCTGACAGTGAAGAACAAGTTATGTTTGAAAGTGAATTTCCATATCAAGAGACTGATGACCAATTAAAGGCTACTACAGAAATAAAGAAAGATATGGAAAGAGATAAACCAATGGATAGACTGTTATGTGGAGATGTTGGATATGGTAAAACCGAGGTTGCGTTTAGAGCAGTATTTAAAGCAATAATGAGTCATAAACAGGTAGTAATACTATGCCCAACAACAATTCTATCTTCCCAGCACTATCAAAATGCAATTGAAAGATTTAAATCATTTGATGTAAATATAGAATTACTCAATCGCTTTGTCACACCTAAAAAGCAAAAAGAAGTAATTGCTGGATTAAAAGAAGGTAAGGTAGACTTACTTATCGGTACACATAGAGTACTAGGCAAGGATATTGAGTTTAAAAACTTAGGATTACTAATTATCGATGAAGAGCAAAGATTTGGTGTTAAACATAAAGAAAAAATTAAAGATTATAAACATAATATTGATGTATTAACTTTATCGGCAACCCCAATTCCAAGAACACTTCAAATGTCTATATCTGGTATTAGAGGATTGTCTTTAATTGAAACACCTCCAGTAGATAGATTTCCTGTTCAAACTTATGTACTTGAAGAAAATAATTCTATAATTAAAGATGCAATATATAAAGAAATGGCTCGTGAAGGACAGGTATTTATTCTTTATAATAATATTGAAGATATGGAACAGAAGAGAATTGAAATTAAAAATATTGTACCTGAAGCACGCATTACTTATATTCATGGAAGAATGGATAAGAATGATATTGAAAAGAGAATGTTTGAGTTTCAAAATGGAGATTATGACGTATTGCTATGTACTACTATTATTGAAACTGGTATAGATATTCCATCTGTTAACACTTTAATTGTAGTAGATGCAGATAGATTTGGTTTATCACAGTTATATCAAATTAGAGGTCGTGTTGGTCGTAGTAATAAAATTGCATACTGTTATCTTATGTATCACCGTGGTAAAGTATTATCTGATATTGCTAAAAAAAGACTTAGTGTTATTAAAGATTTTACTGAATTAGGTAGTGGTTTTGCTATCGCAATGCGTGATTTATCTATTCGTGGTGCGGGAGATTTGCTTGGTGGTGAACAATCTGGTTTTGTTGATAGTGTTGGTGTTGATATGTTTTTAAATATGCTTAATGATGAAGTTAATATATTAAAAGGTAAAGAAGTAACACATGACACTAAAGAACAACCTTTAATCGAAGTTTCAAATAATATATCTGATGATTATGTTGAAGAAGAAGATTTAAAGATTGAAATTCATAAAAAAATTAGTGAAATTGATTCAATAGAAAAATTAAATAATTTAAAAGATGAGTTAGAAGATAGATTCGGTAAACTAAATGAGAGAATAATTATATATATGTATGAACAATTATTTGAGAAAAAAGCTAAAGAATTATCTATTACTAATATTAGACAAACTAAAAATAGTGTTACAATTACACTACCAAAAGAATATAATGATACTTTAGATGGTGATAAACTATTTGTAGATGTAATATCACTAAACAGATTATTTAGATTTTCAATGAAACTAGGTATGATAACAATAGAACTTCCAATAACTAATTTAGATAAACATTATATATATTACCTAAATGATTTATTAGATATTATAAAAAAAGATAAAAAAACAAATTTATAGAATAAAATTTCATAAATTTTCCAAACTAAATTTAGAAGGAGAGATTTATGAAATCAACAGGAATAGTAAGAAGAATTGATGAACTTGGAAGAATAGTAATACCAAAAGAAATAAGAAATAACTTACGTCTTAGAAGTGGAGAAAATATTGAGATATATACTGATAATGATTCAATTATTATGAAAAAGTTTTCAATTGTTAATAGGATATCTGATTTAGCTCAAGAGTTAACAGATGCAATGTATACATTTTTAAAATATAATATTTTTATTACTGATATGCATGGAGTGATTGCTGCATCGGGTAATAAAAAGAAAGAATTACTTAATAAAGAATTAAGTGAGACGTTGATTGAAAAGATTGAAAAAAGAGAAAAGATGTTTGAAGGGCATATTAAGGATATCGAAATAATAAAGAATAAAACTTATACATGTAGTTATATGACTAATCCTATTATAAAAGATGGAGAATGTATAGGTTTAATTGTAATTTTTTCAGAAGATGATAAACTTACTCTTGATGAATTACACATAATAGAGATAGTGTCATCCTTCATTTCTAAGTATCTTGAAGAATAAAAATAGATATGTTATAATATGCTCGTGTTAGAGCGTACTGGATAATCACGCTTATGTGATTATTTTAGTTAGGAGGAATATTATGAAAGATAAGTTTTATATATCAACAGCTATTGCGTATACATCATCTAAACCCCATATAGGTAATACTTATGAGATAGTGCTTGCAGATGCGATTGCTAGATATAAAAGATTACAAGGGTATGATGTTTATTTTCAAACAGGTACTGATGAGCATGGACAAAAGATAGAACAAAAAGCTAAAGAAGCAAATATTAATCCACAAGAATATGTTGATAAAGTTGCTTTAGAAGTTCGGCAGATTTGGGATATAATGAATACAAGTTATGACAAATTTGTAAGAACAACTAATCCAAATCATGAGAAGATTGTAGGTAAAATATTTAAGAAGCTCTATGAACAAGGAGATATCTATAAAGGAAAATATGAAGGCTTATATTGTACTCCTTGTGAATCATTCTTTACTGAATCACAACTTGTAGATGGTAAATGTCCAGATTGTGGTAGAGAGGTAACAAAAGCTAGTGAAGAAGCATATTTCTTTAAATTAAGTAATTATGCAGATAGATTAGTTGAATACATTGAAACACATCCTGATTTTATTCAACCTGAAAGTAGAAAGAATGAAATGATTAATAATTTTATTAAACCAGGATTACAAGATTTATGTGTATCACGTACTTCATTTAGTTGGGGCATACCTGTTGATTTTGATTCAAAACATGTAATATATGTATGGATTGATGCTTTAAGTAATTATATTACTTTCTTAGGTTATGATCCAGATGGTTCATCAGATAAATTTAAAGAATACTGGCCATGTGATATTCACTTAATCGGTAAAGATATTTTAAGATTCCATACAATATATTGGCCAATTATGTTAATGGCACTAGACCTACCACTTCCTAAGAAGATCTTTGGTCATCCTTGGATGTTAACTGGTACTGATAAGATGAGTAAATCTAAAGGAAATATTGTTTATGCAGATGACTTAGTTAATACTTATGGAGTAGATGCAGTAAGATACTATATGTTACATGAGATGCCTTTTGCAAATGATGGAACATATACTGATGAATTAATGGTAGAAAGATATAACTCAGATTTAGCTAATATATTAGGAAATCTTGTAAATAGAACAATTTCAATGGCAAAAAAATACTTTGATAATGTAGTACCTGAGGTAGATGCAATAGAGGATATAGATAATGATTTAAGAAGTGTAGTATTAGGTGCGAAAGAAAAAGTAGAAAAGTGTATGGATGAACTTAGAGTTGCCGATGCAATTGATGAAGTATTTGAAATATTTAGACGTTCAAACAAATACATTGATGAAACTATGCCTTGGGCTCTTGCAAAAGAGAATAATATTGCAAGATTAAAAACTGTTATTTATAACTTACTAGAGTCAATTAGAGTAGGTGCGGTATTATTAAGACCATTCTTACCAGATACTGCAGATGAAATATTTAAACAATTAAACACAAAGAATAATTCATTTGATTCAATTGATAATTTTGATGGATTAGATACTGATATTAAACTTGAATCACCATCTCCATTATTCGTAAGAATTGATAAAAGTGTAAAGTAATGTGTAAAATGTAGCAATATGTCGATAAAAAATCTTTAAAACCCTTTGAACAGATAATAATATTATGATATAGTTATCAAGGATAAGGAGAGATTATGACAACAGATGAGATTAGTAAGAGATTATTTATCCTTTTATTAGGATTAATAACTTTCTTAGTATTAGGTAGTTTCGTTGTTAGTTTTAATATAATTCATTTCATCTATTTAGTGTACCTATATATTACTGTATATAGAGTATGTAAATCAGATAAAATAGAAAAGTAAATTATACTATATTTAAATAATGTGGTATAATTTTTTTGTAATATTTAAAGGGAGGTACATATGATTGACACACATTGTCACATAGACTGTATAAATAACATAGAAGATATAATTAATACTTTTGATGGAATAATTATAACTAGTGGATATGATGATAAATCTAACTTAAAGGTAATAGAATTGGTAGATAGGTATGATAAGGTATATGGTACACTTGGTATACATCCAGAAGAAGCTAGTAATGAGTATAATATGGATATTGTAATTAATAATTTAGATAATCCTAAGATAATAGGTATTGGTGAGATAGGACTTGATTATCACTATACTAAAGATAATATAGATAAACAAATTGAATTATTTAAGAAGCAACTAGATATTGCCCAAAAACATAATTTACCAGTTGTAGTACACAGTAGAGATGCAATAGAAGATACATACAATGTACTTAAAGATTATAATTTAAAAGGAAGTATCCACTGTTTTTCATCTAGTTTAGAAATGGCTAGGAAGTTTATTAAATTTGGATATAAAATAGGAGTAGGTGGAGTAGTTACTTTTAAAAATGGTAAAAAGTTGAGAGAAGTAGTAAATGGTATTGATATAAAAGATATTCTAACTGAAACAGATAGTCCTTATCTTAGTCCAGAACCAAACAGAGGTAAAGAGAATAATCCTAGTAATGTATATTATGTTATAAAAGAAATTTCTAATATTAAAGGTATAAGTGAAGATGAAGTTAAAAGTATAACTATGAAGAATGCAGAAGATGTATTTAATAAAATGAAAGGAAATAATTAGATGGACGAAAAAAGATTAAAGCATTCCTTAGCAGTTGCTCGTAAAATGGTAGAAATTGCAACAAATAAAGGTATGAGTGAAGAAGAGATTAATAATTGCTTTCTAATTGGTTTTAATCACGATATAGGTTATGAGTATACAAAAAATGGATATAATCATAATAAATTAGGAGGGAAACTTTTAAGAAACTCTGGATTTAAGTTTTGGAAAGAAGTATACTACCACGGAATTGTTACTGATGAATATGAATCTATATATTTAGATATTCTAAATCAAGCAGATATGCAGATAGATGCATATGGTAATGATGTAGGTTATGATTCAAGACTTAATGATATTAAAAATAGATATGGTGAATCTGAAATATATAATAAATGTTTAAATTTAGTAAAGAAAATAAGGGATAGATAAATAATCTTATATGCATATAATATAGTAAGCACCAATTTGACTAAGATATTTATATATGATAAAATTGTATTGTCAGTTGATGACTTAGAGGTGGAAAATGAGTATAAAAAAGATGTCTTTATTGGTATCTTCATTTCTATTATTTGTTTTAGTTTCAAGTATAGTTATTAATACTATGGTTGTTGTTAGAAAACAAGAAAAAGAGAAGGTATCATCTAAAATAACTTTTGAAATACATCCAGATAAAATGGTTTCTTCTTATAACTTTGTTGAAGTTGCTCCTGTAGAGGAAGAAAAGGTAGAAGAGGAAGTTGTTGTTGAAGAGGTTAAGGAAGAAGAGACAGTTAGTGTTACTACATCAACTCCGAATGAGGTAAATGATGCAGTATTTGTTGGTAAAATGACAGGGTATGGTGCGGATTGTGTTGGATGTAGTGGTGTTGGAGCATTATCGTGTCGCGCGGCTGATGGTTCAAGATATACACTATCTGAGAATGGCGAGTATTACAATGATGCTACTTATGGAACTGTTAGAATAGTTGCTGCCGCACTTGATAAGTTTCCATGTGGAACAATTGTTAAAGTTGATCATCCTGCACTTGGAACATTTTATGCTGTTGTAATGGATACAGGTGGTTCTATGAAACGGGCATGGAATAATGGTTATGTATGGATGGACTTAGCATTTAAAACAGAAAGTGATCCAGATATATATGCTACAACAAGTAGCAATACAACTTATTCAGTTCAAAGATGGGGCTGGTAATTTAGGGGCTGGTAATTTAGGGGCTGGTAAAAAACAAAGATAGTAAAATATGGGGAGGTAATCCTCATTTTCTTTTAGAGAGGTGTTTATGAAGTATTCGAAATCAGAAATGAAAGAAACATTAGATAATAATTCATTTAAGTTTAAAAAGAAGTTTGGTCAAAACTTTATAATAGATGTTAACGTTATTAATAATATTGTTGATAAATCTAAAGTTGATAAAGATACATTGGTTATAGAAATAGGTCCTGGTGCAGGTTCTTTAACTTATAAACTAGTTCAAAATGCTGGATTTGTTTTGTGTTATGAAATAGATAAGGAAGTAGAATCAATACTAAGAGATAATTTAAAAGATTATTCTAATTATGAAATTATATTTGATGATTTCTTAAAAAGAGATGTTTTAAACGATATAAAAAAATATAGGTATGAAAAGATAATGGTTATAGCTAATTTACCATATTATATAACTACTCCTATAATTATGAAGATAATAGATGATAGTTTAAATCCAGATAAAATGGTGTTTATGGTACAAAAAGAAGTAGGAGATAGATTTAAAGCTATGCCAGGTACTAAAGATTATAATTCCTTATCTATATGTTTAAACTATTATTTTGATATAAAAAAACTAATGGATGTTAGTCGTAATGTATTTATGCCTGTTCCTAATGTAGATAGTATTGTAGTTGAATTTACTAAAAAAGATGAATTATTATATGTAGATAATAGAGAATTATTTTTTAAACTAGTTAGGGATTGTTTTAAATTTAAGCGTAAGACATTAAGAAATAACTTAAAAGGATATAATTTAGAACTAATAGAGAAAGTTATGCACAATTTTGGGTATAACTTAAGTGATAGAGCGGAAATCATACCTATAAATGTGTTTGTAGAAATAGCAAATTCTCTGAGTTATGCACAAAAATGTGCATAACTTTGTTTAAAACTTTTAAAAAGGTACATTATTAAGTAGGAGGGATTCTATGAAATATGTACCTTATTTTATTGTAGTAATAGTAATATATATGATGATTGGACACTTTGTATCTGCTAAATACACAATACCTAAAGAAGCAATTAGAGTTAGAGTAATTGCGAATAGTAATGATGAATATGATCAAGAAGTTAAGATGAATGTAAAAGATATAGTAACTAAAGATATGTATGGTGTAATGAATAATGTAGATAGTATAGAACTAGCAAGAGAATCTATTAATAAAAATATTCCTGTATTATCAAAAGATATAGATAAGTATTTAAAAGATATTAATTATAATACTAATTTCGATATTAACTTTGGTTATAATTATTTTCCTAAAAAAGAGTATAAAGGAGTAGAATATAAAGAGGGAATGTATGAATCATTAGTAGTTACTTTAGGTAATGGAGAAGGTAATAATTGGTGGTGTGTATTATTTCCACCTATCTGTATGATAGAAGCAGAAGAATCAACTGATGTTGAATATACGACTATGGTAAAAGAAATTATGAATAAATACTTTTAATAAATAGAAATAAGATTCATACCATATAATAGGTGGTTAAATGAATCTTTTTATTATACTAGTAATTGCAGTAAGTCTATCTATGGATGCATTTTCATTATCACTTGCTTACGGTACTTTAGATATACCTAAGAAGGATATTTACACTTTATCAATTATAGTTGGAATATATCATTTTTTTATGCCTATGATAGGTTACTTTATAGGTAGTAAGTTTATGTCATTCTTACCAATTGCAAGTAACTTTGTTGTATTTATAATACTTACTTTAATAGGGGTTGAAATGATTATAGATACTATACGTAAAGAAGAAGAGTTAAAAGTAATGAAATTATATAGTATGATTATATTTGGTCTTACTGTTAGTGTAGATAGTTTTTCAGTAGGCTTAGGATTAGATACAATAAGTAAAAATATTGTATTAAGTAGTTTAATATTTTCAATTACTAGTTTTATGTTTACATTAACAGGATTATTTATTGGTAAAAAGATTAATCAAATATTTGGTAAGATATCTACATTAATTGGAGGAGCAGTACTTATATTAATTGCTATACTTTATGTTGTATAAGAAAAGAAACAGTTAATTTAATAACTATTTTTTACGCTATTTTTATATTTTACAATAACATAATAATATATTGTATATTTTTTATTACCAAATATTAAAAAATGGTTTATATCTATTATAAAAAATGATATAATTGTTATAGAGAATTTTAGAGGTGATTATGTGCTTGTAAATGCATGTGAGATGTTGAATGGTGCAAAAGCAAATAAATATGCTGTTCCGCATTTTAATATCAATAATTTAGAGTGGACAAGGTTTATACTTGAAGAGTGCGAAAAACTTAGGACACCTGTTATACTTGGTGTAAGTGAAGGCGCAATGAAATATATGGGTGGTTTTAAGACTATCTATGATATGGTAGTTGATTTAATTGATTACCTAAATATAACTATTCCAGTTTGCTTACACCTAGATCACGGTAGTAGTTATGAAGTATGTAAGGATGCAATAGATGCAGGTTTTACTTCAGTTATGATTGATGCATCTAAGTATCCACTTGATAAAAATATTGACATAACTAGACAAGTGGTTGATTATGCAAAGAGTAAAAATGTGTCAGTTGAAGCAGAAATAGGTCGTGTAGGTGGAGAAAATTTAGATAATAATAATGGAATTGTATATGCAGATGTTAGCGAGAGTGTAAGATTATCGCAAAATACAGGTATTGACTTTCTTGCTCCAGCATTAGGTAGTGTCCACGGATTATATAAAGGAGAGCCTAAGTTAAATTTTGATAGAATGGAAGAGATTAGTAAACTTACTAATTTACCACTTGTTTTACATGGTGGTTCTGGTATATATGATGAGCAAATTAAAAAAGCAATTAGTTGTGGAATAAGTAAAATAAATTTTAATACAGAACTTCAAATTGCATGGAGTAATTCATTAAGAGAAAAAATTAAAACAGATGAATCTTATGATCCTAGAAAAGTAATAAAAATGGGTGAGGCTGCATTAAAAGAGTGTGTGCGTAATAAATGTGAACTACTTGGTAGTATTCACCGTGTTTAACACACAATTAGGCATTAAACATAAAATATATTAGTTATAAGTCGGAGGTAAATATGAAACAAATTAAAGTTACAGGAGGTAATACACTAACTGGTGAGATAAAAATAAGTGGAGCAAAGAATAGTGCGGTTGCGCTTATTCCTGCTGCTATATTATGTGATGAACAAGCAACTATTTTTAATGTGCCTAATATATCAGATATAGATGCATTAAGTGAGATACTTGAGTATTTAGGTGCGGGTGTTAAAAGAGATGAAGATGCAATAATAATAGATTCATCTAGTATAGTTAATAAAGAAATACCTAAAGGAATATCTAAAAAATTACGTGCATCTTATTACTTTATGTCTGCACTTCTTGGTAAATATAAAAAAGTTTGCATGTATTTTCCAGGAGGATGTAGTATTGGAGCTAGACCAATAGATCAAACATTAAAAGGATTTAAGGCGCTAGGTGCGAAAGTAGAAGAAGATGGAGATAAGTATACAATTACTGCAGATGAACTTAAAGGTGGATATGTATATTTAGATATGCCTAGTGTAGGAGCTACTATTAATACTATATTAGTTGCAACTAAGGCAAGTGGTACAACTATTATTGAAAATGCTGCCAAAGAACCAGAAATAGTAAATGTTGCGACTTTCCTAAATAACATGGGAGCTAAAATTAGAGGGGCTGGTACTTCTCAGATAAAAATAGTAGGAGTAGATAAACTTCATAAGTGTATGCATGAAGTAATACCTGATAGAATAGAAGCAGGTACTTATATAATTGCAGGAGCTTTAGCTGGAGATAATTTAAAAATATCAAATATTATTCCTGAACATGTTGAATCATTAACTTCTAAACTTATTGAGATTGGTGTAGATATTAAAGAAGGTAATGACTATATGATAGTATCTAAAAAAGATAAATATAAGAAAACTAAAATTAAGACTTTAGGTTATCCAGGATTTCCAACTGACTTGCAACAACCAATTACTACACTTTTAACTCAATGTACTGGAATTAGTGAAGTACATGAAACTGTATATGAAAGAAGATTTCAAAATGTTGAGTATCTAAATAAGATGGGATCAGAAATTAAGATTAATGATGATAAAGCATTTATCTATGGACCTAGTAAACTTAAGGGTAAGAAAGTAACTGCAACTGATCTTAGAGCAGGGGCTTGCCTAGTTTTAGCAGGACTTGTTGCAGAAGGTACAACAACTATTGAAAATGTAGATCATATATTAAGAGGATATGAAAATATTATTGAAAAATTATCAGGTGTAGGTGCAAATATTAAACTTATTGACATAAAATAAAGTAGTAGTAACTACTTTTTTTGGTGATGATATGAAAAAAATAATATTTTTAATTAGTTGTGTGTTAGTAGTTATATTAATATATGTTATAAAATCAGATGATAAGGTAATATATTTCGAAATTAGCGATAATTTTATTGTTGGTGGAGAATCTGTTAAGTATATGTCTAATAAGAAGATATTAGAAGACCATGTATATTATAAAAATATAAATAATTATAGACTAATAGATATATATAATGATATAGTTAATAATAAAAAAATTAAATTTAATAATAAAGATTATACTATTAATAATCTATTTATAAAGTCTAGGTATATTGTATTAAATATTGGACATAATGATTTAATGTATATGAATAAATCTACATTAGAACCATTAGACTACATAGATTCATTTATATCTGATTATGAAGATATATTAAAAAGTATTAGAAGTATCAGTAAAGAAAAAATAATAGTAATATTTGATTATGAATTAAAAGATAAGTACAATGATTACTTATACAATAAGATGAAAATAATATCAAATAGATATAGTGCAAATATGGTATATAAAAGTGAACTCTTAAATTTGATAAAAGACTTTACTAAAAATAAAAAATAGTATACAATTATCTCAAGAGAGGTGTAAAATGAATAGAGTATTTTCTAAAATGTTCTTATGGATGTTTCTAGGTTTAATGGTTACATTTGGTGTTGCATATTTTCTATCACAGAATGATACAATGATGTATAATTTATTTAGTAGTAAGAAGTATTTGATTGTATGGATTGCAGAGATTGTTGTTGTACTAGTATTATCACTTAGAATACATAAATTAAGTTTAATGAGTGCACGAATATTATTTATATTATATTCACTACTTACAGGACTTACAGTATCAACAATATTTATTGTTTATTCATTTAGTTCAATTATCTATGTATTCTTTATAACATCAATATTGTTTTTGATATTTGGACTTATTGGATATTTCACTAAAATAGATTTATCTCGCTTTGGTACAATACTTGCGATGGCACTACTTGGTGGAATTATTTGTACAATTATAAATATATTTATTAAAAGTAAAACGTTTGATTTTGCAACTACACTATTCATGATTGTAGTATTTCTTGGATATATTGCTTATGATATCAATAAAGTTAAAAACAATTTTAGAAATATCGAAGATGAAGATAAACTTGCAATCTATGGTGCACTAGAATTATACCTAGATTTTATTAACTTATTCTTAAGACTTCTTAGATTATTTGGAAAAAGTAATGATTAATAGTTGCATTAATCATTTTTTTTTGTTAAAATATGTACGTACTTAAATTTCTATGGCCGAATTAGGTCATGGCGGAAGGAGAGATAGAATGAAAAAGAATATACATCCAGAATATGTAGATACTAATGTTATTTGTGCATGTGGAAATACTTTTACAGTACAATCTAACAAGAAAGAAATTCATTTAGAAGTATGTGATAAATGCCATCCATTCTATGTTGGTGGAAAATCAAATTCAGCTTCTAAGACTGGTCGTATTGAAAAGTTTAACCGTAAATATGGTTTAAACAAGAAAGAAGCATAGTTAAATTAAGAATCATTTGATTCTTTTTTTGTATACTTTTATTTATATCTGTAATACTAATATTGGTGATTACATGACTTTATTTAATATTAAATATATAGACTTACTAGATACTTTTATACGAGCAATGCTATCTTTAATAGTACTATTTTTTATTACTAAATTATTAGGTAAGAAACAAGTATCACAGATGTCACTATTTGATTATGTAATAGGCATATCTATAGGTAACTTTGCAGCAGAGATGACTATTAATCTTGATTCACAAGAAATGAATGGAATACTTGCAGTAGTTATATTTGGTTTTGTTGCATATTTTATAAACTTTTTATCTATGAAAAGTATTAGACTTAGAAGATTTGTAGTAGGTACTCCCAGTATATTAATAGAAAAAGGTAAGTTTAATATTCATAATTTAAGGAAGTATCGCATGGAAGTAAATGATGTTTTAGAACAATGTCGTATTAATGGATACTTTGATATAAATCAGATAGAGTATGCAATACTTGAGGCAAATGGTGATTTAAGTATTCTACCTAAATCTAAGTATAGACCAGTTAATTCTAGTGATATGAAATTAAAAGTAAAAGAAGAAGGACTATGTAATAATATAATTATAGATGGTAATATTATGTATGAAAATTTAAAAAGTATTGGAAAATCTAAAGATTGGCTAATTCAACAACTAAAAGTTAAAGGATATAATAATTTTACTAATATCTTACTTTTAACTATTGATAATTATGATAATATTAAGATATATGAATCTTCTAAAACAGCTAATGATAGAGATACATTAGAATAAATAACTATATTTTGTAAACTTGAAGTAAAGATAAATGACTATTATTCCTGTTATATTAAAATAAAAACTTTTTTAAGAAATTTGTCAAAAAAAGAAGGAAATTTAAAAGTTTTAACTAATAATATAATAGGGAGGAAATTACTATGAAAGAAGAAAAAAAGAATTTTTACACTCTAAATGCTGATCCAGTCTTTAAAAATGTCTTCTATAGAGATGAAAAACTTCTTAAAAGATTTCTTACAGATATTCTATCTAATTTCTATGATAATCTTGTAATAGATGAGATAGAAATAAAAAATACCGAAATACCAAAAGAT
>Ga0256404_1005665_pt1 | contig 21757 bp, 14 predicted proteins | sample RumenRJG_01DNA_FD_185990 | JGI IMG/M metagenome (GOLD analysis project Ga0256404, IMG submission 185990) | Bovine rumen microbial communities from Lethbridge, Alberta, Canada - RJG_01 | ecosystem: Host-associated > Mammals > Digestive system > Stomach > Rumen | place: Canada: Alberta | collected...
CAGTTCTTTTTGTGCTGTCAAGGGTGGTGTCCGTAGCCACACTCTTTAATATTTACAGATTTTCAAGGTTCAAATGAGCCTTTTTCTTTTGACTCGTTTTTTCATAGGTCACTTGACACTATCGCTGCCTACTCTAAATCTGAAAGATTTCCAAAGGAATAGCCCATTTCTTCCCATTTAGTCAGTAATTCATCTAAAATATCTCCATTAGTTCTCGAGGTGCTATGTAATAAAACTATTGCGCCCGGGTGAATTCTTCCTAAAAGCTTTTTAAATGCCTCTTCTTTCGTAGGCTGTTTGTCATCATACCAGTCTACATATGCGAGACTCCAGAAAATCGTCTTATAGCCTATATCATTTGCCATACTAAGACTTTCATTACTATATTTACCCTGAGGTGGACGATATAGCTTTACTAAATCTTTACCTGTTATTTCTTTATATTTATTTTCTACATCTGTGAGTTCTTTGGTGAATTTTTCGTTTGTGAGAGTAGACATATCATAATGATGATACGAATGATTTCCAACGTTATGTCCCTCATCAGCCATTCTTTTAACTAAGTCGGGATTAGTTTCAAGAAAATTTCCAACTACGAAGAATGTAGCCGGAGCATTGTGTTTCTTTAATGCATCTAATATTTTTTCAGTATTTCCATTCTCATATCCCACATCAAATGTGAGATATATATTTTTATCATTTTCATTTCCAACATAAAAAGCATTATATTGTCTCAATTCTTCAGCTGATGAATTGCCGACCGGTGTGCTTCCCTCATTCTGGAAGCTAAGTCCCCAGTTCATGGTATTTAACTTATTCTCGTTAAAGCTGACATTTACACATTCATCAACGATTGCCGCTATTCCATTACCAAATAAAAATGCAAGGGCAAATATTGCGATTATCAGTAGAATTTTCTTCTTCACTAACAATTCTCCATCTGATTTCAAAATACCTGTGTAAACAGAATTTCAATTTGCAGTTTACAGGGCATATATTTTGCTCTCACTCCATTAGTCGGACATTTTATATAATTTGTTCGCTTTCATCGTACAAATTATATAAAATGTTCGCCTAAAGTCGCAATTCGCATAATATATGATCTGTAAACAAGAAGTTCTGAACCGGATGTTGTCACATAGTTTTGAAATCATATATTTATTAGTAATATATATGATTTTTTTAATAATATATAACTAGCTAATGATTATTTGTTTATTCATCTTTTAGTCCATACATTCACATCAAGGTTATTCATTTATGACAGCATTTACTCCCACTAAGCTAAGGCATATGAGAGTCTGTGTCATAGATGAATACCTTGATACAAGTCTTTTAAGTAATTTATTCTTATCTGAATTCCATATGTTTTCCAATCAATATACACTTCGCATCTGTTCCATGCCCTATGTCCATTGTTCTTGCAACGGGAATATCTCTTCCCGCGTATTTCTGTACAAGTTCTTCTACCGATGGTACGAATATATCTGCATCTAATCTTGTAAATGTTCCTAGCAGAATACCATTTATCTTCTCAAATGCTCCCATCTGTCTTAGCTGGCACAAATATGTTGCAACCTGCTGTGATGTTGAATTAAGTCCCTCGAGTAATAATATCTTACCATTAAAATCAGGCATATATTCTGTTCCTGCTAACTTAAGGAAACATCTTATATTTCCTCCGATTACAGTTCCCTCCATATATCCCTCCTGGATAAAATAATACTCAATGTCTGTTAAAGCATTTCCATCATCTATAATTGTATTTTTGAAATTTTTAATCTGTTGTTCACTATCTTTATAGATTAGATTTCTTATCTGGTATAATCCTGATATGTTCCCGGTCTTAGCATAGATTGCATTTATTACTGTAGTAAGGTCACTATAGCCATAGAAAATCTTAGGATTATCTCTTATAATGTCATAATCTAAATATTCTAAGACTTCATTTGCAATATCACCACCTGATATATCAAATATAGCCTTAATTTCCTTATCTTTATAGAAATTCATCAATGCATCTGCCTTATCTTTGGCATCTCCGCTGAAATATGAATCAGTCTCATAAATATAATCACTTATGACAGGCTCTAATCCAACTTCGTTAGTAATTGTATCTATTAAATATTCAATTTTCTCTTTGTATTCTTTGGTCTGTCCGTTAGAACAACCGACTATTCCTATTCTGCTTCCTTTTTGCATATGCCAGTCCTCGGTATTCATATCATTTATCTTAATATTACATTCTTTATATTAGCACATTCATATAATAACTGTCTATATAAGGTCATATTTTTTCTTAACACGCTCAATCTTATCCATCATTGGATTGGTTAATAAGATAGTAAATATTAATGTAGCCACGCCATTTACTAAATCAATAGGAAATCCTGTTACATAATAGCTTATTAAAGTAGCCTTATTAAGTCTGGCGTGCGCCATAACAGCTGCCGCAGGATTCATAATTCCGCCGTATATTACAACTGCTGCGAGAAAACCATATACTGCTAACATAATAACATTTGGTCTGTTCTTTCTCTTTCTAAAAATTATTCCAGACAGAAAGCCGATAATTCCAAGTGCAAACATCTGCCATGGTGTCCAGGGACCTTGTCCGAATATAATGTTTGACACTAACATTGTTACCGCACCAACTAAAAAGCCACTTTCTGCACCAAGACTTACTCCTGTAATTATTACAATTGCCGTTATCGGCTTAAATTCCGGCAGCATATAGAATGCAAGCCTGCCTGCCACTCCTATCGCACATAATACGGAAATCATTACTATCTCTCTTGCTTCCCTCTTTCTTCCCTCAAATATAATGAAAAATGGGGCTATGGCTTCTAGCAGAACCAATAATGAAATAAACAGATATTTCCTGTCATCGAAATAATAAATTCCACTAAAAATTGTTATGGGAATGGCTATCAGAAACATAATTGCCATAAATATATTCTGCTTTTTGATAGCATTAACCTGGCTTATATTATCCTTAGTTTTTCCTACTTCATTATCTGGATTATTTTCTTCTTTTTTTATTTCATTATCATTAATATTATTTTTATCTCTGTTACTTTTTAAATCATTTACACTATCATCTGTATTATCCTCATTTTTGCACGCCTCTATTATATCACTCGCAGTAATTGCTCCCTCAATAATTCCTCGCGACATTCTGTTTGCGGCAGTTGTATAGAAACTATTTCCCTTAAAGAACCTGTATGGAACATTTTCTGCAACAATATTTCCATCAAAGAACAATGCACATCTATGGGTAAATTCAGCACAAAACTCCACATCATGGCTTACCATTATTATGGTTTTTCCACTATCTGATAACTTATTGATTATTTTAGCAAACTCTGTTTTATATTCATTATCTAAGCCTTTAGTCGGCTCATCTAATAGAAGAATATCAGGCTTAGTAAGAAGTACCATTGCAAGTGCTACTCTTTGCTGTTCACCACCTGATAAGTCATATGGGTGTCTGTCTGTAAACTCACTAAGTCTGCACATCTTAATAACTTCACTGATTTGTTCTTTATCCTTACTTATGTCCGACAGATTTTCAGCTACCGTTTTCTTAACAAATAATGTCTGTGGGTTCTGTGGCAACATTATAATCTTTTTATCATCATTTAGCTTAATCTTTCCTCTGTATGGTTTTCTGATGCCACATATAACTGATAGAAGTGTACTTTTGCCTGTACCATTTCCACCAAGAATACTATATATTTCACCTTTATGCACATTCAGGCTTACATCTTTTAACACATCTTTGCCATTCTTCTCATATTTGAAACATATGCCTTTAAGTTCAATAACTTCTTCATCAAAATTATAATTTTTCTCTTCAATAAATTTTTTAATATTATTTTCTCTACTGTAAGCCTCTAACCATTTTCTTCCCTGATTAACATTTAATGGACATTTTCCATATAAAACACTACTATATACACGAATCGGAACAGGCATAGATAATAACATACTATGCTTCATATCCCTTAATTTCTGACACATAACCTCAGGCACATCATCGATTATAATTTCTCCGCTATCCATAACGATAACCCTGTCGCTCTGTGGTATAATCTCTTCTAATCTGTGTTCTGTAATGATAATCGTTATTCCTAATTCATGATTTATCTTGAACAGCATATTGATAAATTCTGATGCTGCAATCGGGTCTAACTGGCTTGTAGGCTCGTCTAATATTATTACTTTCGGAAGCATTGTCATAATCGAAGCAAGGCATAATAGCTGCTTCTGTCCTCCCGACAGTTCAGAAACATTTCTATAAAACCAGTCCTCAATTCCGAAAAATGCTGCCATTTCAGCTACTCTCTGTCTTATTACTTCATTATCATATCCAAGACTTTCAAGCCCGAAAGCTAACTCATGCCATACCTTATCAGTTACTATCTGATTATCAGGGTTCTGCGATACAAAGCCTATATTTTCAGCCTGACTTCTCTCATCACACTCTGTAAGGGCTTTTCCCATAAATAAGATTTCGCCATTTCTCTGTCCTGCCGGTTCAAGCACTGATTTCAAATGTCTTAATAATGTACTCTTTCCACAGCCTGATGCTCCACATAATGTTACAAATTCGCCCTCTTCTATATTAAGATTAATATTATTAAGGACTTTTCTTTCGCTTTCAGGATATTCAAATTCTAATTGATTTATTGAAAATATTTTCATTTCGTCTCTTTATCTCCACAATCTAATGCACATTTATTTCTGTTCTTTTAAATCTATAACTATCACATATATCTATCAACATTGGAATACTACATATTATGACAAATAATGCATAAGCCATCACCGACCATATATTTGCAAGATTTCTTTCAAATACCGGATAGTATCTGTAATACATTTTATCATTTGTCACCAGCCATATAAATGCCATCGTGCATACACTCATAGCTGTTAATGCAATACTGTCTCTTTTATGAAACTTATAAATTGAAAATGCTGTTCTTCCAGGAAGTCCGTATCCTCTTGACTTCATAGAATCTGCTGTCTCAATCGAGTTCTCCAACGACCACGTAATCATAATTGATAAAATTGCAGCCAGATTTCTAATTCTTATAAATACATTTCCCTGATTAATATCTCTTCCCATACATCTTCTCGCTTCCCTGACTCTTATAAACTGCTCCTTGAATCTTGGAACATATCTAAGAGACATTGAGATTATCAGACTTAAATGCGGAATTATTCTTCCGAAAATGTATATGAATTTATCAGATGTCATAATAACATTATAGATAGCAAACCACAATATTACACTCATCATAAGTAATGCCATAAATATTCCATATATTATTGATTCAAGTGTAAGTGGATTCCCTGTCTTAAAATAGCCTAAAATCGTCATTCCCTCATGATTAAATAACGGATTAATAACTATTATCATAATTGTCATAGTAACTAAAAGTTTTAATCTGCCAATAACTTTCTTAATCCCTGTCAGATAAGTCAGATATACAAGCGACATTATAAGTGAAATACATATAATTACCGGGTGCATTGAAAACATGGCTATTGCAATCACAATTACGAAATATGCCAGATTAACAATAGGATGATATCCTGCAAAGCTGTCTATATTTTCCATTAATTCATTCCCCCTCCTACGTCTTTTCCCAAATCACATGTATACTGCCACCTTATTACATCGCCCTTTTTTACGATATACTGAGAACAACCATAATTCGGAAATACTCCATTTACACTATACATCCAACCCGATAATGAGCCACAATCAAATTCATACAAATTATAAATTCCTTCAATGTATGAACTGTTATATAATGGAGTGAAGCTTGCCTCCATATGAATTTTATTATCCTTACATACCCTCTGTAAAATATCAAATACACTTTCTCCCTCTTTAAATGTAACTTTTTTCTCCTTTAATATCCAGCCATCCTTTGGAACAATATCTTTTTTATCCTTATCTAATTTACTCATATTATTAAGTATGGTGGCGCAGGATATCGATATGGTGCAGGTGTTTTCATTCTTATCAGAGTTGCTTCCCGTATTACTATTCGTATTACCATTCTGATTATTGCCTGAATTATTAGATGTTGATGTATTAGAATTTCCGTTAGTATTCTGCTCATTACTACCATCTGATATATTTGTACCCGGACTACTTATATCCGTTTTATTACTGTCTGACTCAGCTCCTGCTGAATTATCTGCATCTGACGAAGTATTACCATGTGAACCCGGATTTTGTTCTCCATTCTGATTGTCTGCTTTACTATTATCATTATATGCTGATGTATCCTGAGCTTCACTGTTACTATCTGATACATCTGTATTAGATTTATTATCTTTTTCTTCCTTACTATCCGTCTGATTATTTCCAGACTTATCATTATGTTTATCACTACTGCTATTCTTTACATTGTGTCTATTTTCTGCTTTATCGCTTGTAGCACTACTTTGTAATTCACTTTCAATAGATTTATTATCTTTTGAATTACCTGAAGATGCAGGTTTCTCTCCTGATAAGAAAGCTACTGTAAGTACTAGCAGCACAAATGCTACTCCTATTATTTTATTTCTATTCACTTTTAACCATTCTTTTATTTTCGAAATATTCATAGTTTTTAACCTTTTCTATAAGATTCCAAATTATCATTTTCGTATTATAAACCAGCGTTTAATACTTAAAATAGAATTATAAATATTTTATCATATGTTAAAATATAAAGACGCTATATCAAAGAATATAGCGCCTTTATGAATTACTTCTTTATGAATAAGATTATCGCTTTACGATATTATGCTGTTACATCTTTCTTACGCTTAATTCTATATATTACATATACGCCTGTTCCTGAAGCTGTCATTAACAATGCATATAATAATATATTAGTATAATCGCCTGTTTTTGGCAATGAATCTTTATCATTTCCTGATGTTTTATCATTATTCTTAATAGATGTATCTGTTGAATTGTTTCCGTTATTATCAGATTTGTTATCTGACTTATTGTCGTCTTTCTTATTATCATCAGACTTGTTGTCGTCAGATTTGTTATCATCTTTCTTATCATCATCTTTGATAACAGGATTACTAATCTTAGTAACATCACTCATATCATAGATTGAAGTGCTGTTCTCAACTAATCTCTTATATGCAACTAATGCTAAATAAGCCTGTTCTGTTGCCATTTCATTAGCATCTCCGCCTTTAAGGTGACAGAAGTTACCATCTGAGAGATAGAGGCTGTTAAGTGCTGACATAACTGAAACACCATTTTTAATGAATCTTGTCTCTGTTCTAGGATTAATTCCCATAACTGATAATGCGATTACTACCTGTGCTGTACTTTCGCAGTTAGTTGCTGCATAATTACCGAAACTTCCATCAGAATTCTGTACCATTTCGAAGTATCTTAATGCTCCGTCTACTGCATCCTCCACAGCTTCACTTTCGTTATAATATTTAGCTAAAGCCTGAACTGCCATTGCTGTAATATCCACATCATCTTCGTCACCATTAAGTGTAAAGCCACCATTTGACATCTGGTTATCAAGAATAAAGTTAATTAATTTATCTTTTAATGCTGCCATCTCATCATCTGATAATGATGGAACTTTGTAATCGTTACTGTCTAATGCGATTAATGCCCAGATAGCACCGTTTACGCCCTGTTTAACATCATAATCAAAATCACCAAGAGGCTCTAATAAGTTATATCCTGCAATATCTGTAACATCATATCCTAATGATGTTAATGCAAGAATCATTCTCGAATTATCTGTTGATTTAGCATTATGAAGTTTAGAACTTCCTATTGCTTTAACATATTCATATGCATTTTTGAAATATCCCTCTTTGAATGTATCACTAATCTGTGATGCTCTTGATAAACCAATAACTTTCCATTCACCACCGATTGAATTTACGATTGGAACTTCGCCATTATTAAATTTATCTGTTACTTCATTAAAGATATTCTCTGTCTTAATTGCTGTATCTGATTTAATATTTAAGATATAGATTACAGGTTCTTTGTCACCATTCTGTACAATTACTCTTACTTTTCTGTTATCTTCATTTACGGAAATATTAGCAACACCATCTGTAATTCTCTGGTTGTTAACATATACATTGTCACTTTCTGATACACCTTTTACGGAAATATTAACTGATGATATATCATTTACAGTAACATCATATTCATTAACACCATCTTTTAATTCAACTTCTTTTGAAACACCATTTTCGTCTGTTATAACGATTGATTCCGGTTTATCTGTTCTACCAACATTTTCCTCTGCTGCAGTTGTTCTTACAACATAACTTACTTCTGTTGATTTTTCTCCAAATACACCTGCCCAGATATTAGATGCTGTAACAACCTTTACATAATGAACACCGTTAGGAAGTTCTACAGGATTACCATCCTCGTCAACAGCCCACTCAAGGTCGAAACCGTTAGATTCAGCATTTTCTGTATAAGGGTTAACATCTGCACCGATTGTGCCATTTTTGAAATAATCTACATAACCGAATTTAGTTGCTCCTGAATATGAAGCTGTAGAACTGTCACCATAAATTGTACCATCTACACAAGGTAATAAGATTCCCTTTAATGTAATTGTATCATTTTTAGCAAGGTCATTCATATAATATGTTGAAGCTGATACCCATGCACCTGTATAAAGGCTTCCGTCATTTGAACCACCCTGGTTATCTGTCCATGCAGTTTTACCATTCTTTGCCTTTGTATAAGTTATCTCATAATCTGTAATTGTTGAATCTTCATAATGTTCTGAACCTGCAAGTGCGTACCATTTCTCACCATCTTCTGATACCCATACCTGACCTGGTTCTCCGGCACTTCCGCCTGATGCAAATGAGTTACCATATACATAGAAGTCAATACCGTATCTATTATTAGGATTATTCTCAATTGGTTTGTCATAATAATATGTTATATATCCACCAAAGTTACCTAATGAACGAAGTGTACCACCAAGTGTATTCTCCGGTGCTGAACCATATGAACCTGCATTAGTATACTGGCTGTTGATACATAAGTAATCAACTACCTTATCAGGTACATCATATTTGCTCTTCTTAATAGCTTTAAATGAATAGCTGTTAGAAATTCCATTCTCTGCTTCTACATTAATTGTCTGTGCGCTTGTCTTAAGCTCGATATGATATAATCCGTCTTCTGCTTTCTCAAGCACGTTATTACCTGATTTAACTGTTGAATTCTCATTAACACTGAATTTAAGTTCAGGCATCTCTGCCTCATTATCTATAACAATGCTATAACTGTTGTGGTTCTTATCAAATGCAGGATACCAGTCTCCACTTTCAGTTGTAGCTGAAATTATCTTAGAGCCCTCTGTATCTGAATCTGCTTTAACAATTTTTACTGTATATGTCTTACCTGATTCTTCAACATTTGTAAAACCATTCTGTAAATATTCATCATCTGAAATTGTCTGAATAGTTAATGTCTTCTCTGTTGTATCACCAAATTTGTAAACAGGTGATTTTCCACCATTGTCTACTTCTGTATAATCTTTTCCGTCTTCACTTATTCTGATATGAACATAATTAGTCTTACCTGTTAATTTAAGGGCAAATGCCTCAGGATTCTCTAATAAATAAGCAACATAGCTTGTATAATCACTATCAACACCTGAAGTTGTGATGTTACCGTCTGCATCGACTTTAAACATTGTTCCCTCAGGTTTGCCCTGATAATTTACTGTAAGTAAACTTCTTCCTTCAGGTACTACTTCAATACCTGTTGAAGATTTAATTGCTGCTGTTGTATCATATGGTCTTGTAACATTGAATTTATATTCAGTAAAGTTAGTATCATCTGTTAAATCTGTTACCTTGATTACTAATTCTGTCTTACCAAATCCAAAATTAGATAATGATGTGAATTTTCCACTATTTATCACAACACTTTTATCATTTCCATTAGCATCTGTATATAATGCTTCAGCTCTGAATTTTGTATCATCAAATGTTGTTGTACTTGTCAATGAAAGTGATGATGTACTGTATGTCTTGATATCTAAATCATAATCATAAACATCCGGTTTAAATGTCTCATTTGTAACCCAGTTAGTAAGGGCAAATGCTGAGAAGTTTAAATTCTCAATTATAGGCTTAACAGTTTCAGTTTCAGCTTTCTTAATATCAATTTCGTATATTGTTTCTGTCTGTCCGCTGTTCATACTTGGCCAGTTCTTATTACCGACACCAATATAAAGCTTATCACCATCAGATACTTCTACACTCCTGTTTCTGTCTAATTCACTTCCTGCAACATCTGGTGTATAAGTATTTTTATATGTTCTTACCTGGAAATTTCTGTTATATGCAACTGCATTTATATCAACAAATGTGTTATCATGATCAATATAGAGTGTATATGACTTATCTGAACCGCTAAATGGTTTATTAAGTCTTCCTGCATCAACATCAAGTGATTTAAGTGATGTATCGTTATTACTCCAGTAACTTCCTAAGTCACCACCCCAGTTACATGTATATTCAAATGTAACTGTATCGCCTGCTTTTAATGTATTATTTGAAACTTTATAATCACCTAATCCCTGATTAGTGAACCAGTCATTTAAAGTTCCCATCCAGCCACTCTGTTGACCGCCATCATATGCACTTAATCCATTTATTTCTGTAATATAATTAGACTCTGCACCTTTTTGTGTATATCCCTTTTGTTTAAGCGCTTTACTTACAACGGTAATAGCTGTATCACTGTTATCTATATCTACCATTGTATCTATGAGTTTTCCTTCCCATTTTGCACCATTTGCTACAGGATATGTATCATTTCTTACAATTACACGTACCTGAGTAATAGCTTCTTCTGCTTTAGCTATTATGTTAGAAGGCATATTGGATAACAATAATGCAAATACTAACAGCCATGCAAAAAACTTGTTAATCTTCTTCATGTTTCTCTTCTCTCCTTTTCTTCTTTATTTTCTTCCTCTTTAATCTATTTATCTCCCTTGAGTCAGGTTTTAATTTTTCTTTAATACCTGCTGTTTCCAAAGCTCTTGGCCACGGTCCTAACTTCTGTTTAATGAAGCATATGTCATCATCACTAAAATCCGTTTTCTTAGGAGTTCTTTCTTTACCTAATTCTTCATATTTACGGACAAGCATTTCAATTGCCTGTTCTCTTTTCTTATCCATATTTCATCCTTTCGCAGTGAATACAGCATCTTCGATTTTCTTATTAAACAGAAGACTGCAATACGTTTTATTAGCATGAAGAAATTCCTTAAAATTTCCCATACAATAAAAAATGCTTTCATTACATACTACTGTAAAGAAAGCACATCGGTTTGCATAAAATGTTATTCACTTCTATAATATAAGTAATAAAAGTATTTTGAAAAATAAGCATAACAAAAAAACTTCTACGCACCGGTTGTACTTCTTCTTGTCCAAGAATACTTTACCGAATAAAATGTGGGAGTAATCTGACTTATGGTTATCCCAAATACAGTAATGACAGTTGTTCCGGATTCGCACCGGATTCCCAATTACCTGTAGGTATGATACCTGTAGGACCACATTCTAATCATATTAAGTTTTACTTCGCAAGTATATACTATCGTTTTGGGGAAGTCAATATAAATATTAAATTATAATATGCTTATCAGTTCTTCAACGTCCTCTTCTTTAGTTGCCCAGCTTGTGGCAAACCTTACAACTATTCTGTCATCAGGTAATTTCTCCCAGAAGCTGAATTTCACCTTATTTCTCAAATAATCGTATTTATCTTTATCAAGTATGATGAACTGCTGGTTCGTAGGTGAATCGATATATAATTCGTAGTTTTTATCAATAAATGCTTTTTTAATCTTCTCTGCCATTTCTATTGCGTGACTGCTTATTTCGAAATAGAGATTATCTGTAAATAATGTATCAAACTGTATTCCAAGTATTCTTCCTTTTGCTAACAGTCCACTGTGCTGTTTTATGCAGGTGGTAAAATGAAGTGGTGTATTGTTCTTAGTAAATACTACGGCTTCACCCATTAATGCTCCGACTTTCGTACCACCGATATAGAATACATCGCAAAGTGTTGCAAGTTCAGGCAATGTAATGTCTGACTGTTTACTCATAAGCCCGTAACCTAATCTTGCACCATCAATATATAAAGGAAGATTGTATTTTTTACAGACCTCTGAAATGCTCTTTAATTCCTCTTTTGAATAAAGTGTACCATATTCTGTAGGATATGATATATATACCATTCCCGGAAATACCATATGCTCATGATTCTCATCATTATAGAATTTACGCATATAAGAATCTAAATCATCCGCATTAATTTTACCCTCTGTTTCGTCTATTTCCATTACCTTATGTCCTGTATATTCTATAGCTCCTGCTTCGTGTACATTAATGTGTCCCGACTTAGCTGCCACTACACCCTCATACTGACTAAGCATTGAAGATATCACAATAGCATTAGTCTGTGTTCCGCCAACTAAGAGAAATACCTCCGCATCAGGACATTCACATGCCGCCTTTATCTTCTTCTTTGCCTGTTCACAATATGTATCAGTTCCATAACCTGATAATTGTTCCATATTAGTTTCTAACATCTTTCTTAATATTTGTTCACAAGCTCCCTCTGTATAGTCGCTTTCAAATGATATAATTCTTTTATTACGCATAACAAACTCCATTTCTGATTCACAAAATTTCTTTCAAGTCATCAAGATTAACATTTATGTTAGACATATTCTCACCTGATACTACATTATCCGCTAATTTAAGCTTTCTTTCCTGTAGGTCCATAATCTTCTGTTCGATTGTACCCTTAGCCACAAGCTTCATAACCGTTAATGTCCTTATCTGTCCTATTCTGTGGGCTCTGTCAGTTGCCTGATTCTGGACTGCTCCATTCCACCAAGGGTCAAAATGAATAACAATATCTGCTGCCGTTAAGTTAAGTCCTGTTCCACCTGCCTTAAGTGAAATAAGAAATACAGGTACTTTTTCCTCCTGAAATTCCTCTACCATTTTTCTTCTTTCTTCTTTAGTATTCTTTCCACTAAGCATCAAAACATTTATGCCGCATTTTTCTAATTCATCATAGATTCTTGATAGCATCTGCACAAATTGCGAGAATACAAGTATTCTATGTCCACCCTCTATGGCATTTTTGATAAGTTCAATGCAGGTATCCATTTTACCTGAGCCACCATGATAATTCTCATAACAGATATCCGGATTACAGCAAATCTGTCTTAACCTTGTAAGTTCAGCAAGTATTTTTAACTTATCTTCTCTGAATTCCTTGTCATTCTTATTAGCAAGCTCGGTCTTTAATGCATTTACTCTTGCATCATATAATTTCTGCTGCTCTTCGGTCATGTTTACATAGACCACATTTTCAATCTTGGCAGGTAAATCTTTAAGTACCTCACTCTTTTCTCTTCTTAATATAAATGGAGATACTACCTTTTTAAATCTGTTAAGTACCTCTTCATCATTATTAAGTACAATAGGCTCTTCATATTTATCCCTGAATGTCTTATAATCTGATAAATATCCGGGCATTATGAAATCAAAAATGCTGTATAAATCACTAAGTCTGTTCTCAATAGGTGTGCCTGTGAGTGCAAACTTATGCTGTCCTTTCAGTCGTTTAACTGCAATTGACACCTGCGTTGCCGGATTCTTAATATACTGTGCTTCATCTATAATAATATAGTCGAATTCCTTATTCTCAAATTCATCAATATCTCTTTTAAGTAAATCATATGACGTTAGTAGTATATGATATTCCTCGCTGTCATCTAACAGATTTTTTCTTCTTTCCCTATCACCGATTATTGTAAGCACTGACAAATCAGGTGCAAATCTGTTAATTTCACTTTCCCAGTTATATACAAGCGAAGATGGACACACAATTAATGCCTGCTTTTTGCGTGCTTCTAATAATGTTATAACTTGAAGTGTTTTACCAAGTCCCATATCATCAGCCAATATGCCACCAAAATTAAAATCTGATAATACTGATAGGAATCTATATCCGGTTTTCTGATATTTTCTTAGCTTGGCATTTAATTCAGCAGGAACGCTGTAATCAGTTTCTCCGACATCTTTTAAATCTCTTATAATTTTCTTAAAATCACTATCACGCCTTATCGTATCATCCGTAGAAAATTCCTTAAATGTCGCATTAATATATCCCACATAATAATTCTTAACCTTAAAGTCTCCGTTAAGAATATCCTGCTTCTGAATCATAAGACCTGTGGTTATCTCTGATAAAAATGCCACATTTCCATCATCAATACGAAGAAAATCTCCATTCTTCATACGATAATATTTCTTTCGTAGCCTATATGCCTGTAGGACTTCATACATCTCTTCCATATTTAACTCATCAGGTTCGATATTAATATCGATTAAATCTCCCACAAGGCTTATCCCTACAGATGGCTTTGGAATCTGTATTACCCTGAATGAATTAAGTGTATCTGCCATAAATACATCTGCAATGTCATTTAATTTAGCAACGCCATCATCAAGAAAATCGAATAATTTATCTTCATTGGTAATCTGCCATTTTCTATTACCTTCTTCGTCCTCAACCACATCAAAATATTGCTGTACGACTTCTAAAGCATTACTTTCTCTTGTAATGTCCCTGTATTCTCTGCTTTCATTATGTACCTCAAATACATCATACACATCTTTACCATAGATAGCATGCAATTTAAGACTTACCTTACCTTCTTCATTATCAATATAGACATTTATCTTTGCTTTCGTAGGCATATATTCTTCTATATCTATATCTTCACATACAATACCTATATGCTTCTTCAGGCGTAAGAGTACATTTCCACAAAATGCCCTATAGTCCTCTTTATTAATAAAGTCAAAATTCCTGTCGTAATACAGATATTTTGATTTCTTCTCTTCCATACTGTTCATTGCCCTGATAAATGGAATTACATCTTTGGAAAATTCTTCTGAACATTTATAGATTTCATTTTCCACCATAAGGAAATCGTGTCTGTCGCCATTAATTATCTTTACCGGCTTCATAGCTACACTTATGCCACAATCATTTTCATTCTTAATCATAAGACACAGATTAGGATTACCTTCGATAATTCTGTACTTCTCATTATCAATCGATATCTCTTTTCCTATATATACATTAAAAATTCTCTCTAAGAAAAACGGATTGACCGCTAATGACCTGTATTTATTTGAAATCGTAATCTCATTTTCAAAGTTAGAAAATGTAGCCTTAACTAATTCCATAATGAAGTCAAGCCTTGGTAATGCTTCCTCCGTAAATACCATTCTGTCATGAATTACTGACAACTTCTTTGAATATTGAATTTTCTTCTTCGCTGCCATATTCTGTGCAAGTCCAACAATATCCTGAACAATAATCATCTTACCTGTTCCGATTTTAGCATTTACATAATAATTAGTAATTCCATTTTCATCTCCGGTTGTAGTAAGATTCAGATCTAAATTAACTCTTCCCTTATCGGTAATACTTTCTTTCGTTATGGCATATTTACGGATTACCTCCTGCAAATCCTTAGAAGTCTCCCTGTCTTTGCTGACAGGAACTACCTGTTTCTTCATTATCTCTGTTTTTCTGTATTTCAGATATGAAAATGCAACCGCCACACAATGCTTACACATCTTTTCACTAAATCCCTCACAACTACATTGATAACCGTATATAGGTTTTTCATCACGTCTTTCATCTACCCATATTACGGAATTATATTTTCTTGCATTTTCTTCGACAATTCCCTTAACAATATTAGCGCCTGTCATAGTGTCTTTACTTATTTCTAAATCACTAATCTTCTTACTTCCGTACAGATCCCGCCCCTCTTCATATTGTCTGTATCCACAACTACTCAAAATATCCTTTATTTCTAACATATTCTTCTCCAATCCGTTTTAGCGCCTATAACATAAACAGGAATAGCACAATCAGTCTTGTTACTATTCCTGTTACATTTTCAAGACCATTCTCTAAAACCCGTAAAATACCTGTAATTAAATTTTAGAAATATACTAAATCATCTTCAGGTTTTGTCGACTTCTCGGCACTGATAAGATGAAGTACTGGTCCTTTTCCTCTATATTCTTTTAAAAATTCACGTCTGATTTTCGCTGTAACTGTAACCCAGTCCTTATCATTAAACGGAATTTCTGTATTGCTCTTGCATAACATTCCCATAAATGATATGTCATCCGCACAGCAAGTCATGGCAAATCTTCCCGGTACAAAGCATGTATTAGGATATTTTGGTGGTTTATAAACCATTGCGTTAAATTTTACAACTTTTCCGTCATATTTCTTAGGATTATCCATTGCATCGACAAACCACATTCCATAGTCATCATCATCTATCTCAATAATGTCTGCATTAATGTCAAATGGTAACTCTTCTTCCTTTAAGGCATCTTCAAAGCCTTCTGCAGCTTCATATCCTATCTGTGCTTTCTTATTGAAAATCTTAACGCATTTTCTGAATTCATTACGTTTAGTTTCATTTGTACAACGGTTTAAGATAACCATATCAGACAATGATAACTGTTCAATAATTATTGAACGCATATTTGTCCAGTACATATTAAATGTAGTGGCATCAACTGTTGATATAACCTGTGCAAGTACCCATTCTTCAGGCATATTATCTTCGTCAACCGCATCTAATTCCCACATTCCGTTATACTCTATCATAACACGTTCCGGTTTATAGAAATCTTCACATTTCTTGAAGAATTCCTGTGATAAACCATCTTTCTCTTCTACTGTCTCAATGAAAATATTGTTCTTAGACAAGGCAACGGCATCATATTCCTCTATACCCTCCTCACATACTATAAGAACAGTTTTCTCACCCCTTGAAAATCCCGGGTCATTAAGTGTGTCTCTTATAAAGCTTGTCTTACCGCTTTCAAGTATTCCGGTAAATAAATATACCGGTACTTCTCTATCCTGATTGTTCATATTCTAATCTCCGTTCTGCAAGGCACTTTAATATTCGTTTCATTTAAAAGGTAATGCTTATGCCTTAATACAGGCATATTGCATCATTACCTTTTAACTTATTAATCTGCTAAATAAAATAATTCTTTTAATTTATTTTCGTCCGGATTAGTTCCTATTACACAGATACGTCCTGTATAATCAGGGCTTCCCTTTCTAAGTTCATATTCACCCGGAACAAGGTCAAAGTATATCCATTCTCCATTAACATTTGGAAGCATACCTTTTGCTCTTAAGATAACGCCATATTCGTCTGTATTAGCAAGTTTATCAAGAGCTGTCTTAACCTCTTCTTCAGTATATTTTCTAGGAGTCTCTGTTCCCCAGCTTGTAAATACATCATCTGCATGATGGTGATGATGATGTCCGTCATGGTCATGTCCACATCCACATTCTCCGTCGTGATGATGGTGTTCATGTTCATCGTGGTCGTGATTGTGTCCGCAGCCACATTCGTCATCATGGTCGTGATGATGATGTTCGTGTTCATCTTCATCGTGGTGTCTACATCCACATTCATCATCATGGTCGTGATGATGTTCGTGTTCATCTTCATCGTGATGGTGATGCTCATGCTCATCATGGTCATGTCCACATCCACACTCATCATGGTCATGGTGATGATGTCCACATTCAGGGCAAACCTCTTCTTCTGCCAATAATTCTTCAGCAAGTGAACCTGATTTCTCCATAGCTGCAAGTATCTGTGAACCATTAATATCCTCCCATGGAGTTGTAATAATTGTAGCATTAGGATTATGCTCCTTTAATAGGCTGACACATTCTGCCATCTTAGCTTCCGGCATCTTCTGTGAACGGCTGATAACTATAGTTCCTGCGCTTTCAACCTGATTGTTAAAGAATTCACCGAAGTTCTTCATATACATCTTAGTCTTAAGACCATCTACAACTGCTGTTGTGCTATTAAGTGTTATATCTGCTGTCTCGGATTCCATAACATCTGTTACAGCCTTGATAACATCTGATAATTTACCTACTCCTGATGGCTCAATTATGATTCTGTCAGGTGCATATTTATCAATAACCTCTTTAAGTGCTGTACCGAAATCTCCTACTAATGAACAACAGATACAGCCTGAATTCATCTCAGTAATCTGAACGCCTGCATCTTTCAGGAAACCGCCATCGATACCGATTTCGCCAAACTCATTCTCGATAAGAACAAGTTTCTCACCCTTTAATCCTTCCTCAAGTAATTTCTTTATTAATGTTGTCTTTCCAGCTCCTAAGAAACCGGAAATAATGTCTATCTTCGTCATAATATTATGTCCCTCTTTCTATTGATTTTCCGTAACTTTTAGTATAACTCTTTCCTACTCTTTGTCAAGTGGGCAGTTTAGCAATATTTATCAATAAACCGATCTGCTTATCCACTGAATTTTTATTATTTTCAATCTTTATTAACACACATTTCATATATTTTAGAATTTTCTAAATCTCTCATATCTTTCATCCCTTATTTCTACCCTGCCCTTATCACTATAATCCGTAATAAATTCTGTAATACCATCTATTAGTTCATTAACAGTTTCTTCCATATTATTAACCGTCATATCTTCACTCTCATTTATTATTCTGTCTATAATATGAAGATTTTTCAAATCATAAGCCGTAATCTTCATAACCTCAGCCGCTTCATCAGCTCTTTTTGCATCTTTCCACAAAATAGCTGCAAAACCTTCAGGTGATAGAATTGAATATGTAGCATTTTCAAGCATAAATATCTTGTTGGCAACGCCTAATGCAAGCGCTCCACCACTGCCACCTTCACCAATAAATATTGATAAAACCGGTACACTTAAATCTGACATTTCATATATCGCCCTTGCTATTGCCTCACCCTGACCTCTTTCCTCTGCTTCGATTCCACAATATGCCCCGGGGGTATCTACAAAGCATATGACCGGCTGATTGAATTTATCTGCCAGTTTCATAAGACGTACAGCCTTTCTATATCCTTCCGGATTAGGCATTCCAAAATTTCTCTTAATATTTTCTTTGGTATTTCGGCCTTTCTGCTGGCCAATTACCGTCACTTCCCTGCCTTTGAATCTTGCTACGCCTCCAACAACCGCGCTATCATCTCTAAACACTCTGTCTCCATGTAATTCTAAAAAAGAATCAAATATTTTAGAAATATAATCAAGTGCTGTTGGTCTGTCATTTCTTCTTGAAATCTTAACCTTTTCAATTGCTGATAAAGTATCTTTACTCATATATGCCTCCATACTACAGTTGCAATTACTGTGTCCATCCAAGTAAATATGCTATTGTTTTCCTTATTTTACGCCTTGTCACAATCATATCCACAAATCCATGTTCTAATAGAAATTCCGATGATTGAAATCCTTCAGGAAGCTTTTGTCTTATGGTCTGCTCAATTACTCTTGGTCCTGCAAAACCCGCTAGTGCGCCCGGTTCTGCTAATATATAATCTCCAAGCATCGCAAAACTTGCCATAACACCGCCTGTTGTCGGATCAGTCAATACTGAAATATATCTAAGGCCTGCGTTGCTGTGTCTTTTTAATGCCTGTGATGTTTTCTCCATCTGCATTAATGAAACAATTCCCTCTTGCATTCGTGCACCTCCGGAACAACATAAAATCACCACAGGAAGCTTTTCTACAGTAGCTCTTTCTATCATTTTAGTGATTTTTTCTCCCACATTATGTCCCATGCTTCCCATCATGAAATTTGCTGACATAACAGCAATACCTGTCTTAATTCCACATATTTTTCCAAATCCGGTAACAACTGCTTCATCAAGGTCTGTCTTTTTCTTAAGACTTTTTAACTTATCTTCATATCCCGGAAATTCTAAGGGATTATATATATTAAGATTACTATCCGTCTCTGTAAATGTATTCTCATCAATAAGCATGCTGATTCTTTTTCTCGGTTCTATACGAAAATAATTATTGCATTTAGGACAAATATAATAATTTTCAACTATATCATCTGTGCATATAATTTCTCCACATTTATCACACTTTGAAAACAATCCGTCAGGTACACTTGGATTCCTTGTCGCATTCTTCTGTCTTTCACTATTTTTAATCTGCTTTCGTTCTTTACCTGTAAGTGTATCCTTCTTAAAAAGCTCTTTAAGCATAATTTTCACACTTTCTCCATTCTATTAACCTATTTTCATCTCATTTTCGATAAATCCGGTATCAAACTTACCACTATCAAATTTGTCATTATTAATAATTGAATATTGAAAATCCAAATTAGTTGTAACACCATCGATAATCAATTCTCCTAATGCACTTTTCATTTTGCTTATTGCCGAAACTCTGTCTTTATCATATACAATCACTTTAGCAATCAACGAATCATACATCGATGGAATTGTATATCCTGAATATAATGCAGTGTCTACTCTTACTCCATTTCCTCCCGGTAAATGTATGTCATTAACTGTACCGGGACTTGGCATAAATTTATGCAGGGGATCTTCTGCATTAATTCTACATTCAATTGCATGTCCACTTATATTTATATCATCCTGTGAAATATCGAGTGTCTTGCCATCAGCAATTCTTATCTGTTGCTTAATCAGGTCAACACCTGTTACCATCTCAGTAACACCATGCTCAACCTGTATTCTGGTATTCATCTCTATAAAATAATATCTGTCCGTATTATCTAACAGAAACTCTATTGTTCCTGCACTATAATATCCGACAGCCTTAGCAGCTAAAATTGCCTGTTTTCCCATTTCTTCTCTAAGTCTATCATCTATTGCCGGTGAAGGAGATTCTTCAATAAGTTTCTGATGTTTTCTCTGTACTGAACAATCACGTTCTCCCAGATGTAAAACATTTCCATGTTTATCTGCAAGAATCTGAAATTCTATATGTCTTGATGAGGCTATATATTTCTCAATATACATAGCATCATCCGAAAAACCATTCATTGATTCTGTCTGGGCAGTTTCGAATTTTTCTTCAAATTCTTCAGAGTTATTTACAACTCTCATTCCTTTTCCACCACCACCCGAGCTTGCTTTTATCATAACGGGATATCCTATACTGTCTGCGATTTTCTTAGCCTCCATCACATCGTATACAGCACCATCAGAACCAGGAATAATAGATACACCTGCTTCTTTCATAGTCTTTCTTGCCTGTGACTTATTTCCCATCATGTCTATAATATCAGCGGATGGACCAATAAATGTGATATTACATTTCTCACATATCCTTGCAAATTTACTGTTTTCGGACAGAAAACCAAATCCGGGATGAATCGCATCTGCACCTGTTGCTATAGTTGCACTGATTATTCTTTCTATATTCAGGTAACTGTCTGATGCCTTATCTCCACCTATGCAGATAGTTTCGTCTGCTAATTGTGCATGAAGTGAATTTCTGTCAACTTCTGAACATACTGCAACTGTGGCAATCCCCATCTCTCTGCATGCCCTGATTATTCTTACGGCTATTTCTCCTCTATTTGCAATCAGAATTTTCTTAAACACAATTTTTCCTCCATTATGATATAAATAATCTCTCGGAATCTCTAAGTCCCATTCTATAAGACTTCCAGATTCCTTTTTTTATAAAATCCCCCACTTTTTTATCAAAAAACACTTGACAATAACCGCAAAAAATGCGGCGCTTCGCGCCTA
>Ga0256404_1005666_pt1 | contig 21754 bp, 23 predicted proteins | sample RumenRJG_01DNA_FD_185990 | JGI IMG/M metagenome (GOLD analysis project Ga0256404, IMG submission 185990) | Bovine rumen microbial communities from Lethbridge, Alberta, Canada - RJG_01 | ecosystem: Host-associated > Mammals > Digestive system > Stomach > Rumen | place: Canada: Alberta | collected...
TTCTTTGTCTTATTTTTCTTTTAATTATAATTGCTATTGAAGCAGTTTTAAGAAAAAGAAATATTTTAAAATCCTATAACAAACTGACTATACCGTTAAAAATAAGATTAATTTTATATTGGACTGCTATCATTTTTATTCTGTTAGATTTAGTAATTTTTAGAATAACATTTTTAACTACAGGGTTATTAAATGCTCCATATCCACCGACTATTCATCCGTAATTTGTATAATTATTTTGGTTTCATATTTGTTCCTTTCGTGTTAATATAAGGTTATGCATGGATTTAATTTAAGTAAATTTTACACAGTTAACTTGTTATTGTGGAGTTCATTAGCAGGAAATGTCCTTATATTAATTTGTTGTTGTTTTTTACCAATAAAAAATGCCCATGCTGTAGTACTATTTTATTATTATCTAAAATATGTTTATTACGTCTTTTTTATTTGGCTTATTTTTATTTTAAGCACTTTTGCCATTGAGTACTTTTTAAGAATAATAAAAATTTTAAAGTCTTATAACAATATAACAATGCAACTAGAAACAAGAACCGTTTTGTATTGGACTGCAATCATTTTTATTTTAATTGATTTGATAGTATTCAGAATATCATTTTTGACTGCAAAATTAATGCATGCACCTTATGCACCTATTATTCATTACCAATATTAAATATTAATTTTTGATTTCATTAAAATTATTCCTTTAAAATATGCTTTAATATTTTAAACAATTTTAAGAATGATTTCCAATAAAAAATTAAGATAATTATTTAATAAATATTTATCTTAATTTTTTTGATAATTATTATAATAATATTTCAATATTATTTTTTCAGATTTCTAAGTGCCTCAAGTTCATCTTGATATGGTGAAATTTTATTTAATTTATCTATAATTTCAGGAATAGTTTTTATTACATAATCAACATCATCTTCTGTAGTAAATCTGCTTAAAGAAAATCTTATACTACCATGAAGGGATGTAAACGGAACTCCCATTGCTCTTAAGACATGGCTCGGTTCTAATGAACCGGATGTACAAGCACTTCCTGAACTTGCACAAATTCCTGCATCTGCCAAATGGAGTAAAATCAATTCACCCTCTATATATTGAAAACCAATATTTGTGGTGTTAGGAACACGATTTGACACTGAGGTATTCAATCTTGCATTGAATACATTTTTTAAAATACCGGCTTCTAATTTATCACGTAAGCGTTTAACTTCTGATAATTCATAATCTAAATTTTCATTGGCAAGTTCACAAGCTTTACCGATACCTGCAATATACGGAACATTTTCTGTTCCTGCACGTTTACCACGTTCTTGATGACCGCCTATAATTAAAGGTGAAAGAACCGTACCTGTCCGTACATAAAGCACACCCACACCCTTTGGTGCATGGAATTTATGTCCGGAAACTCCTAACATATCTATTTTTGTATTTTTTACATCTATCTTTACTTTTCCTGCTGCTTGAACCGCATCAACATAAACTATAACAGATGGATTTTTCTTTTTTATTTCATCTGCTATTTCTTTTACAGGGAATACAACGCCTGTTTCATTATTTGCCCACATAACAGAAACTAAAGCTGTATCTTTATTTACTTTTTCAAGTAATTCTTCTACATTTAATTCTCCATTTGAATTTACTCCAATGTAATCAACTTTATAACCCTGTTTTTCATAATATTTATAAACATTCATTACACAAGGATGTTCTACTGCTGTTGTAATTATGTGTTTTTTTGTTTTGTTATTAGCCAATGCACCTTTTATAGCAGTATTAGCACTTTCAGAACCACAAGAAGTGAATATTATTTCTTTATCACTATCTGCACCTAAAAATTCTTGAACCTGTTTTCTTGCAGTTTTTATTGCATTAGCCGAATTAACTGCAAAATCATACATACTTGATGGGTTGGCATATTCTGATTGTAAATATGGGAGCATTACATCAAGAACTTTTTCATCAACTTTTGTTGTTGCATTATTATCCAAATATATTAATTTTTTATTTTCCATTATTCGACCTCTATAACTTCAATTTGTTCAGAAACTGTTTCTCGTAAAGTTTGTTCAACAAAAACTTTTAAAGTCATGTGTGAATTTTTACACCCCGAACATTTTCCATGAAGCTTAACATAAACCTTGTTATCCTCTATATCAACAAGTTCTATATCACCACCATCTTTTTGAAGTTCCGCAGATATTTGATTTTCTATAACACTATTTATTTTTAAAATCTTTTGTGTTTGAGTCAGTTTAGGTTTATCCTTATCTTTTTCTGCCCAATACTTATCAATTATTGTTTTAATTGTGCTTCGGCATTTTCCGCATGCACCGCCTGCTTTTGTATAATTAGTTACTTCATCAACAGTTCGTAGATTATTTGTTTTTACGGCTTCCAAAATTTGACTTTCATGTACGTCAAAACATTGACAAATGAGCTTATCTTGTTTTTCTGACAAATTAAATTCGATTTCTTCATTAAAATATTTTTTCAAAGCATCTTCTAATGCTTCATGTCCCATAACAGAACAATGCATTTTTTCAGGAGGTAATCCGCCAAGTTCATCAGCAATATCTTTATTTGTAATTTTTCTGACTTCTTCTATTGGTTTTCCAATAATCATTTCCGTTAAAATACTTGAACTTGCAACGGCTGAACCACATCCGAATGTTTGAAATTTAGCATCGGTTACAATACCGTTTTCTATTTTTAAATATAATTTCAAAGAATCACCGCAAGCAAGAGAGCCGGCTTCTCCTATAGCATCTGCATTATCAATCTTACCGACATTTTTCGGATTTCTATAGTGTTCCATAACTTTTTCGGAATAATCCCACATATTAACCTGCTTTCATTATATAACTACATTTATATTTTAACGCAAAAACAAATCATATCTGAAAAATTAATAAAATTTTCATAAATGGATTTTTATATTTTTATTTTTAAATAAATGTTTTAATTTAAACTATATTAATGATGTATATAATATTAAAATCATATAATATATGATATAAATAAGGATAACAATATGAAACTTTGCGTGTTTTGCGGAACTTTTAACCCTATACATAATGTACATTTAGCAATGGCAAATTATGTCAGAAATCATTTTAATTTTGACATGATACTTTTTATACCTGCATACAAACCACCTCACAAACAAATTGATGATGAACTTGCAAATCACAGATACAATATGGTAAAGCTTGCAATTAGCGGAGAAAGTAAGTTTAATATAAGTAGTATAGAATTTAGACATGAAAAATATTCTTATACAGTTAATACAATAAAAGAACTTTACAATATGTACCCTAATATAGAAGGTAAAATAAGTTTTATTATAGGAACAGATGCTTTTTTAAAAATAGAAGATTGGCATCAAGCAAATGTATTAAAAACTCTTGTTAAATTTTTAGTATTTCCGAGAGAAGAAAAATTTAACCCAAAACAGGGTAGAATTGAAAGATTAAGAGAAAACGGATATGAATTTGACATTGTAAATATGCCTTTTATTAATTTATCTTCTACTGTTTTAAGAAGCAGAATAAGAAATGAGAAATCAATAGGAAGTTTAATTCCTGAAAGTGTACGTAATTATATAGAAAAGAATGGTTTATACGTTAGCGATGAAAACAGTTTATGAAGTAAAAAATTGGTTAAAAGAGCATCTAAATAATGAAAGATATATACATTCTTTAGGGTGTGCCGATAGTGCAAAAAAACTTGCAAAAATGTATAATCTTGATGAAGAAAAAGCTTATTTAGCCGGCTTAGTTCATGATTGTGCAAAGTGTTATTCTAATGAACAATTAGAAAATATTCTTGTAAATAATATGTCATTTGAAAAAAATGCTTTAATAAATCCTAAAACATATCATTCTCCGGCAGGAGCTTACGTTGCAAAGCATGAATTAGGAATTAATGATGAAGAAATTTTATCAGCAATTCATCACCATACAATTGGTAAATTAAATATGACCACATTTGAAAAAATAATATTTTTGGCTGATAAAATAGAAGCAGAAACAAGAGATAAAATTTGGCGAGAAAAAATTTTATCAATTCTACCTCAAGAAAACGGGCTGGATAAATCACTGCTGGAATGTTACAGTTATACTATAAAAAGTTTAATTGACAGAAAATTAAAAATTTGTCTTGATACCATAAATATATATAATGAACTATTAAGTAAAATTGAATAGTATTTTATAATATAATTAATTGAAAGTATTTTATATGAAGCATGTAACTATAGTTTTACCTACATACAACGAAGCAGAAAACATTGAAGATTTTTTAAATGCCGTAACAACAGTTGTAGAAAAGATTGAAGATTTTGATGTAAAAATGCTTGTTGTAGATGACTATTCTCCTGATGGAACTTCTGATATTGTCAAAAAAATAATGGAAAATAATAAACGAGTTTTTTTGATAAACAATCCTGTACGTGGATTAGGTAATGCATATAAATCAGGTTTCAAACATGCTTTAGAAAATTTAAATTCTGATATTTTAATTGAAATGGATTCAGATTTTTCTCATTCTCCTGATAAAATCCCTGAATTACTAAATATGATTAATCAAGGATATACTTTTGTTATTGGCTCAAGATATATAAAAGGTGGTTCTATCCCTGACAATTGGGCATTAATCAGAAAATTAAACAGTAAATACGGTAATATTTTTGCAAGATTTATTGCAGGTCTATACTCGGTAAAAGATTGTACTTCCGGATTTAGAGCAATATCAGCAGATTTAATAAAACAAATAAGTTTGCAAAATTTAAATGTAAACGGATATGCATTTCAAATGAATATCCTTTATGAATGTATTAAAAATGGTGCTAAAGTAACAGAAATACCAATTAACTTTATCGACAGAACTAAAGGAAAGTCAAAATTAAACATTAAAGATGTATTAGAATTTATGAAAAATTCTTTTATCATATTTTTCAATAGAATATTTAAAAAATAACAAGGATATAATTTATGTTCAGTAAAACAAAATATATTGATATATGTCAATATCACAACCAAACCTATGATTTTTTACAATCAATAAAAAAGAAAGAAGATTATTTTCCTAAAATATTAATAAATTTCGATTTACATAGCGATGTCAAATGTAACAAGGTACTAAAACGTATAAGCGTTTCTAATTGGGTTAATTGGGCTATAAATGAATATAATATTGATGAATACTATTGGGTTATACCAAAATCAATTTTAAATAATTCTCAGATGTTGGAACATTGTTTTGAAAAAATTAAGTATACAGCAAAAAGAGCTTGTTTTTACGGTAATTTTACAAATAACAACTACAAATATTCACCTATAGAATGTCTTAAACAAACTTTTATATTAGATAAGGAAACAAGTAATATAATTGCTGAATATGCTTATTTACAGGAAAAAGATATTAATAAAATTGTTAATGAAAATAAAAATTACAGATTATTAAACGTATATATATGCACAGAGGATAATCTACCTGATTTTAATAATAAAGATATAATACTTTCAATAGACGGTGATTATTTTACGAATAATGGCTACGATACATTTTTTGATTACAAATATGATACAGATAATATAAATTTATTATTTGAAAATTTTATTCAGTGTCTTGAAATAAAGCATATAAATCCAATTTATCTAAGTTTTACAATATCAAGAAATTATTCTTTGCATCATGAGGAGTTAATCAATTTTTATAATACACTATATGAAAAATGCAAAAATAAACAAACAATAGATATTAAATATGTTCACACAGATTTAACTGATGATTTATATACAAGATTCTCAATAGACTTAGAAAAATTAAATGGTCAATTTATAAAGATATTAGCAGATAATAAATTAGAAGCCGACAATCAAATAAAAGAATATATTAATGAGAAGTATAAAAGCATCGAAGATGGTTGTTACAACTTATTATTATATGTAAAAGAAATAAACAACAATAATCAAACTGAATTATTGATTTATCCATTTGAACAATCATTAGTAAAACTGCAATGCGATTCTATTGATACATAGTATCTAAAAATTCATTAAAGACATTATATCTATATTCTTTTGCATTATTAGACGTATCAAAAATATTATTATAATGACTTGCAACATCTCCATAAGTAGAACGGTTTTCACCATATTCCATTAAAGTGTGAGTGTTTGAATATGGAGTTTGAGGGAATATATCTGTCATTTGCATATATACAGGTAACTTCCAACCGGGTTCTCTGTAGGCATGTAACGCATTTTTAATTCTGTTTAATCTCTGACCGTAAGACATGCCACCCATATCATTATCATCTGATATAACAGGGCCTGCTGCATACTCATCATTATATCTTTGCTTATCATATTCATGCATTACACTGTCAAAATTATCAGCTCTGCCCCAATCATTTCCGGCAGTCAATCCCATATCCTTAAATCTCTGATCATCTGTACATTTTTCTCCAATCAAAGCAATGTCATTTCTGCCTGTTTTTGAACGTATTTGCTGAGTAATATATTGCATTTGTTTATAATTAGGTATTTCACCTACTCCGCAATAATTTCCCATATCATAATTTCCAACATGTTTTGCACTATCAAAAAATATTGCATCAAATCCTAAATCTACAGCCCAACAACAAGCATCAATAAATGCCTTTTCATGCTTATACCAATTAAACGGCTCACCTTTTACAGACATTTGACCTGCAGACAAAGGCATTCTTATTCCTGTTTTCAATCCCCTTAAATGAGCCATATCGTTGAATGCTTTTACCTGTTCATCATCACCCATTCTTTGATTATCACGAGATAGTTTATCGGATGTTAAATTTTTTGATATACCGGAATGTAATTCAACAGTATACAAAGAGGAACGTCCTGTTTTACCATCATTTTCATGATGCATTGCAGGATACAACTGTGAAAGTACTATACAATTAGCATTACTCTTTCCTGATGGCGGTATCGCAGGAAGCAATTTCATTAAATTTAAAAGCCCTTCACTTTTTTTATCACCTTCTGTTAAGGCAATAGTTCTTGGGTTTATTTCTATATAATTTGCTCTACGTCCCCATTTATCACCATAGTCAGGTGTAGGAATATATGATGGAATTCCCGGATAACAATCAGGTCTTTTATTTAATGTACAAATAGATTGAATAGCATCTAAAGGTGTTCTTTTTAACAGATCCTCAGGATTTGTATCTACCCATTTTTTCCAACCTGTATTTCCACCCCTGTATAAATGGGCTTTTGTTTCATTATCCTCATATACATCATTATTACCCTTTAATATCCAGAATAATTTTTTTGCGGGTTGTTGATCTCCGTAATATCCTTTGAAATTAACAAAGGACTTATTATAAATACCCATTAAATCAAGTGCAGATGCACCTGCATGCTTTTTAGAATTTATTGGAACTGTAACAGCACGCTCAATACTTGAAACTTTAGGAATATTATATTTTACATTTGATATTGCAGAAACTTTCACACTTGTTTTAAAACGTATAATAATAAAATTTGCTGTTTATTTTTTATTATTTTTACAATTGTTAACAACAAAGAAAATTATAAATAATTTATTTGTAATATACTATTATTACAAACATGTATATTATATAGCCATAAAGTAAGAGAAAGTATTATGAAACAACCTTTAGTAACCGTTATTACAGCAACTGACAACATTATCAAAAACGACAGGAAAGCTTCCTTTCTGCAAGCAGTTAAATCTGTAAAAAAACAAAAGTATCCAAATGTAGAACATCTAATTATAGATAATGCCTCAAAAGACGGCAGTATTAAATTATTTGAAAAATGTAATCTCAAGTATATCTCTGAACCGGATAAGGGTATATTTGAAGCATTTAACAAGGGAGTTAAACTAGCAAAAGGAAAGTATATTATATTTTTAAATTCTGATGATTTTTATCATAACATGTACGGTTTAGCAAACTGTGTAGAAACCCTTGAAAATAGTAAAGCCGACTTCTGTTTTTCAGAATGCAACATAATGATTGATTCAGGTTATAAAGGACCTTGGATTCCTGAAATATATAAAACTTTCAGACAAATGCCGGTTTGTCATCAAACTGTTATGTGTAAAAAATCTCTTTTAGAAAAATTCCCATTTGACGAAAGTTACAAAATAATTGCAGATTATAAGTGGTTTATGACTTTAATTTTAAATAAAATCCCTTATGCTCAAGTTAATTGCAACTTTGTTAATTACAGGTTATTTGGAAAGAGTACTTTAGAATTTGAAACTTGTATTAAAGAATCAAAACGTGCCTACAAAGAATTATTTGAACATTTGTACAAATTATCGGATGAAGAACTCGATAAAGCTATTAAAACTACTATGTTTCCACAACCTCTTGAAGAAAAGCTGATGGAACTTTTTGAAGATAAAGAACTATATAAAGAAGAATCTTATGAAGCAATGACATCAAGAATGAATATTCTTCCTGAAAATCCGCTAACAAAAATGATACAAGATTGCAGAACAGAACAAAACAGCAAAGATATAGATGCTCTTCTTGAAAAGTACAAGCCATTATTCTCTGAAATAAACAAATACTTATTTAAAAAGTTAATCGATATTGATCGTACAACATTTGTTAACTTTCTATTTAAACGTTTTGGAAATCTTAATTCGTGTTCAGCCGAAGAAAAATATATTTTAGATGAAATCTTTGAAAAAACATATCATTTATATCAATCAAGAGCTTCAATTGATACACCGCTACCTGTTGTCATATTTGACAAACAAGCAAATATGTTATCACCAACTCCGATTTATACAGAAAGACCTACTGATGATAAAATATTGTTAGGATGTTATGAATATGCTCACACATTTGCTTTAAATGAATATTTTTTAAAAGATTTTGAGCCGGAAAATTCACAATCTATATTTGATTGTGGTGCATCAATCGGTGATGCTACAATTTTCTTTAAAACGAAATATCCCGCATCAAAAGTATATTCTATAGAGTATGATGATAAAAATTATGAATACCTGCAAAAAAATATTGAACTAAACAATTACAATGACGTAGTGCCAATAAAAACATTCGTTACAAATCAAAATGCAGAAAATATGTCAACCATTGATGAAATAGTAAAAAAATATAAAATAAATAATTTGGGTTTAATTAAGTTAGACATAGAAGGAGCAGAACGTTTTGCCTTGTATGGAGCTAAAGAAACTATTATTAAACAAAAACCGAAACTTATAATTCCAATATATCATATAGAAGATGATTGTTTACAAATTCCAAAATTCTTAAATAGTTTGAATTTACCAATGACATTTAGATTAAAATGGTTAGAAAGAAGAATTTGGGGTATGGATTGCACTTTGTTTGTTAAATTTATATAAATATAAGGAAATTTAATATGAGTACCAATAATTCTGTTGATACTATTTTACAGCAATTAAACAATATTACACTTCAAAATGCACAAATAATGTACAAGTTAAGTATGCCCGACAGCATACTTAGAATATCCAAAACTCTATTTTACCTGCCTAATTACCCTATTGATGTAATACAACAGTACATAGGTAATTACCAAAAGTATTTTGAACAGGATACTCTTGATGACATTGCACCTATTATTCCTGATAATCCAGTAATGCTTGATATTGGTGCAAATATCGGAAATCATTCTCTTTATTTTGCAATTGAAAGACATGCTAAAAAAATATATTCATTTGAACCAATAACAGAAACTTTTAATATTTTAAAAAAGAATATTGAAATTAATCACCTTGAAGATGTTGTAAAACCCTTAAATATTGCATTATCTGACTGTAATACAAGTGCAGATATAAAAACATTTAATATCAGATTTATGGGAGCAGCTCAAATTGATGAAAATATTAAAGGTAACATAGATGTAAAAACTGTTGACAGCTTAGGAATTGAAGAAAACATAGATTTTATTAAAATTGATGTTGAAGGTCATGAATTGAAAGTTTTAGAGGGTGCAAGAAAAACAATAGAAAAGTATAAACCGATTATATTTATTGAATTATTAAATAATGAAATTGAAATTGTTACAAGTATGTTGGAAGAATACGGATATGTTTTATATAAAGGTTATCCACTGACAGGCGAAGATAATTATTTAAAAAACTATACAAATTGTCTTTATCTTATAAAAATACAAGAATAAAATTTGAAAAATTTAAATCAGATTTTGATGTAACATTAATAAAATAATAAAGCTGGCAAAAAAACATATTATCTGAAATATAGTATAAATTTTTAAAGTTTTATAACTTACTAATTTTCCGATTATAAAAGGAGATAGTAGACAAAAAATTAAAACTGCATAAACATAACTGTTTTTATAATTTGTAATAATAAACAATAATATTGTTATAATATACAAAAGCATACCAAATGCCATAGTATAACCATAAACTGCTTTACTGTTCGGATTTTCAAATTTTAAAAAAAGTCCCGGTATGAAAACAGATATAACAAATAAATTAAATAAAATAGTTATATTTAAAATCATACTGCCTCTAAAATTTTTTCTTTCGGATTAATTTCTTCCACAAATTTTTTAACAGAATTCATAACAAATTCTTTTTCGTTATCATATAAAATCATGTGATAACTGTCTTGAATTTCAATATATTTCTTAATTTTTGAAGAAACACCATTCATTACAACACTTGCACTTTTTGTACTAGATAAATTATCAAATTTTGAATGAATACACAAAATCGGACAATTAACTTTTGACAAATTTTTTCTAACATTTTTTGATAATCTCAAAAGTCCGTATACACAATTTAACGGATAATTATCCATACCAATATTAGCTTTAGCCGTTACTTTTGCAAGCCCTTTTCTTGTACGTTCATTTTTTACACCAAAAGATTTATCTTCAGGAAATGTATAATAAAATCTTATAATTGTACGTAAAACAAAAGGTAAAAGTACAATAGTCCAAGGTATACAGAAACCATCCAAAAATAAAGTAGTAGAAAGAGCCATTACACCACTCAAATCATCATTATTTTCAGCAAGATAAATCGCCATAGCAGCTCCAAGACACAAACCTGAAACAAAAAAATGATTATAATTTTTTCTTAATATTGAATATTTATTCTGAGCAAATTCACACCAATCTTTCCATGTTACAGATTCAATTTCATCTATTCTTTCACCATGTCCGGGAAAAGAATAGCAAAATACATCATACCCATTTTTAAACAAAAACTCGCCATATTTTTTCATTTCAAACGGACTTCCTGTAAGTCCGTGAAACAATAATATGGCATCTTTTTTTGTATTATATTCTTCCTCAGTATGTAACAATTCAAAGTCAATACCGTTCGGCACTATGACAACCTCGTAAACAATTGATCAATAAGAGAAATAGCCATATCAATTTCATCGTATGAAATAGTAACAGCAGGCACCAATGTAATAGAATTATTATAATGACTTCCTTTATTCAATATAATACCGCATTTTTTGCCGTTATAACTTAAATTACCTTTTAAACCTTCTTCTAAAATATCATTTAATAATTTTGGATCAGGTGTATACCCATCATCAGTAACACATTCAATTCTTAATGCTAATCCTAAACCATCAACTGTACCTATACGTTTATGTTTCTTTTCTAAAGATTTTAAACCGTCCAAGAAATATTTACCCTTATTATTAACTTCTTTTTCAAAATCAGCTTCTTCAAAAACTTTCATAACTTCGTAACCGGCTCTCATACCTATAGGATTGTTACAGAATGTAGAATGCGTACTTCCACTAGGCCAAACCTCAGGATTTATTAATTCTTCTTTTGCCCACATACCACCTAGAGGATTTAAACCGTTTGTCAATGATTTTCCAAAGGTAATAATATCCGGTTTAACATCATAATGTTCTATTGCCCATAATTTTCCTGTTCTATAGAAACCCATTTGAATTTCATCATCAACAAATAAAACTCCAAAGTCATCCAAAACTTTTTTCAATTCTTTGAAATAACCTTTAGGTGGAACAATATATCCGCCTGAACCCTGTATAGGTTCAACGAAAAATGCCCCCAATGCACAATCATTGGAAGATTTATCATATAAGCCCGAACAATTATCCTCAAATTCACGTCTTAATTGCTGAACACAATAGTAATTACAAGAGTCGCAATGTTTTCCATAAGGACATCTGTAACAATATGGATATGGAACAAAATGAGCTTCATCCGAAAAATGTCCAAAAGATTTTCTATATCTATAGCCGGCTGTTAAACAGCTTGCACCTAATGTACGTCCGTGAAATCCGCCAAAAAATGAAAATACTCTATTTTTATGGGTATAATTTCTTACTAATTTAAGTGCATCTTCAATAACTTGAGAACCGCCAACATTAAAATGAACTCTACCCTTTTCTCCAAATCTTTTTATATTTGCTTTTGCAATTTTTTCTGAAAGTAATATTTTATAATCATATTGAAAATGTGAAGAAATTTGCGGTAATGTATCAATTTGGTCTACAACAGCATTTCTTATTCTTGCATTTTTGTATCCCAAATTACAAGATGCAAACCACATTTCCAAATCCAAATATGGTATATTCTCTGAATCATACATGTACACACCGTTACAATCTCTAAAAATTTTAGGTACAGGTACTGAATGTACCTTATCTCCGTATGTACAGTATTCTTTATCAATATCTAACAATTCATTATCTGTCATATTTATCTTCTCATTATTTACTTGTGAATGAAAATTTTTTAACTTACATTTTATATCTTTTTCTAATATCGCCATTTCTACACCTGTAATAAAATCATCAATATACATACAATATCACAAAAAAAAAAATATATCATATTTTTAATAATAAACTATATTTTTATATACATTTTTTATTTTCCTGCATATTTACTATCAAGGTAAATACTTCATCCAATGCTCATCTAAATCCTTTAAAAAATCATGTGTATCTAAAACATCATCTTTTGTAATAGGAGGTAAACCATCATATATGTATAATTGAGTATCGTATTTGTTTTTACTTTCATCAGACAAACCAATAAAAGCTACTCCAAACTCTTTACCACAATTTTGACAAAATAAATCAACTACAAATATATTTTTTTCTTCTCGTAAAACCTTAATTGATTTTTCATTAAAATCAGATTTACAAATTGAACAACATAAATTTTCAAATAAAATTTTAAATCTATCATTCATAATTTATAATTATAACTCAAAAGAATTAGTTTTAAAAAACTGTACATGTGGAATATATATATTGTGTTTCAAAAATTAACGGAGCAAATATGTTTACCCTTTCACTAGTATCAACAGGATTTATTGTCTATGCCGCTTTCATTATTATCCCAAGCGTTCTGGACGAATTGGTCCACAATCACTAAACGTGTTTGTGATAAAATTCGTTTATGGATGATTACAAACATTATACAGTTTTAAAACAAGAAGCAGTCGATGCATTAAACTGCAAAGACGGTCTTGTGTACGTAGATGCAACCCTTGGTGGAGGGGGGCATAGTGAGAGTATTTTGCAAAAAATTCAACCATCAGGTAAACTTATATCTTTTGATGTTGATGAAGATGCTATAGAAACTTCAAAAAACAGACTGAGAACTTATAAAAACTTAACGATTGTGAAAAATTCTTATACAAATGTTAAGAAAGTTTTAGCAGATTTAGAAATAAAAAAAATCACAGGAGGTATTCTTTTTGACCTTGGAGCTTCTTACCATCAGCTTACTAAAGGTGAAAGAGGTTTTTCTTTCAGATTTGATGCACCATTAGACATGCGATTTAGCCAAGAATCTGATTTTTCGGCAAAAGATGTTATCAATACATATCCAGAAGATGAATTAGTAAGAGTATTCAGCGAATACGGACAAGAACATTTTTCTAAAAGAATAGCACACGCAATTATTACAGAAAGACGTTTAAAGACAATAAATACAACCCTAGAGCTTGCAAATATAATAATTAATTCAACACCCAATATAAAATCGCATATACACCCTGCAACGAGGGTATTTCAGGCAATAAGAATTGAAGTAAATGATGAGTTAAGAAATATAAAAAATACATTGAATGATGTGTTGGACATATTAGATTATGGTGCTATAATAAGTGTAATAAGTTTTCATTCACTTGAAGACAAAATCGTAAAAGAGCATTTCAAATACTATTCGGCAAAATGTCATTGTCCAAAAGAACAATTAATATGCACATGCGAGCCGCCTGTATTAGAAATAATAAACAAAAAACCGATAACGGCAAGTGAAAGAGAATTACAAGAAAACCCGCCTTCCAGAAGTGCGAAGCTCAGAGTGGCAAAGTTCATAAAAAAGTAAGACGGGTATGCGTATTTATAATCTAGGGTAGGAAGTAATAAAATTGCAGCAAGAAGTATTGCATTTAAATTATAATGAATTTAATGAACTTGAAAGCTATGAATTCGACGAACCGGAAGAAATATCTACAGTCATAGAGGGTTTTTTCCAACCGGAGGATATCGAAAAAAACATGGCTATCAAAAAATTAAACTTTACCCTTTGCATTATGTTAATAGTTCTTATAGCTATTACAACCGTAAGTTATTATTTTGCAAGTGCAAATGAAATGACATTAAATGATTTAAGCAAAGAAACAATGATATATAATTACGAAAATACTGATTTAGAAAATAAATTAGACAAATTGAAATCATTTAATAATGTTGATACATCAATGCAAAAAAACAATATTTTAACTAAGGCAAAACAAGTAATAGAAGTGCCTGAAGTAAATTCTACAACTTCAGTTAACAACAATACAGTTGATAGTAAAAAAATCTTTAATTGGTCTGTAGGATACTAATTTTTTTATTATTATGCAAGCCATGTTATTAACTTTATTAATTATATTAAATAAAGTTAACAATTTTTCTTAAAAGCGCAAATTTTATTTTTACGCAACTTAAAATACATGCTAAGAGTTTGTGTAAAATGACGTCAATTAATACAATAAATCCTTTTAAACCACAAAATAAAGCTCTAAATAAAGAAACAGAGCTTGGTATTTTTTATACAAACGATTCACATGGTGATATTTATCGTCTTGGAAAATTCAAAACAGCACATGACGAATTTAAATCGGCTAATAAAAATATTGCTAACATGACCTTATCCGGTGGAGATAGTATTTTCAGTTCTGACAGTAAATTAAGTAAATTACTTGTAAAAGTATTTAATGCTATACATTTAGATGCACTTGCACTTGGTAATCACGAATTTTCAGCCGGTTCAAAAACACTTAATGAAACACTTAAAGATGCTGATTTTAAAGCCGTAAGTTCAAATTTAAATATTACTGAAAATAATCCGTTACAAGAGAGTATTAAAAATAAAAAACTTGTTAAATCTGCAGTGTTTATGAAGAACGGACACAAATTTGCGGTAATAGGAGCTTCTCCTATAGATTCATACATCGGAAAAGCAGAAAAAAATATTAAGCCGATGGATATGGATAAAACTATAAAAGCCATAAATACTGAAGCAAAAAAATTAGAAGAACAAGGAATAAACAAAATTATACTATGTTCACACTTGGGCTATGGTGAAAAGGGTGATTTAGAAGTAGCAAGAAAAACAGAAGGTATAGATATAATTGTAGGCGGTCATACACATACTCTTATTGATGGAGTTAACACAAAAACAACCGATAAAACACACAGATTAAACCTGTTAAGTTCAAAAAGAAATGAGCCGGTCATAATTACTCAAGCAGGAGGACTTAACGAACATGCCGGTTATTTAAACGTTGTATTTGATGAAAAAGGTGTTATTAATACGGAAAAAATCCAAAATAAGGTTGTAAAACTTGACGACTTTAATAACTCAAGCTATGTAAGTAAATTAATGAATAATATTTTAGGGAAAAAAGAAGTATTAGCAAAAGTTAAAAACCCTTATAATCCTAAAAATTCCTATGAAGAAAGATATTTAGAAAATCCTATTGCCAATTATTTTGCAGATGCAATTCTTGACTATGCAGATAAGAGCGGTAAAAAAGCAGATGTTTCGTTATTCCAAGCCGCAGGCATAAGAGGCGGAGCAGGAAGCGAAATAACAAATTATGACATAAAATATAGAATGTTACCATTCAATAATGAAATAAAAATAATAGATATGACAGAAAAGGATTTTGTTAATGTTGTAAATAATATGACAGGTTCTCTCTTAAAATCTCGTAAAGATCCACAGGTATTAAGATGTTCAGGAATGAATTATTCTATACATAACGATGTTGAATTTGCAAAATCAGGAAAAGAGAATGCATTAATAAATATGCAAATAGGTAATAGAAATATTGACGTAGAAAACCCTGATGAAAATAAGACAATACGTGTTGCAGTTAATTCATATTTATTCTCTCACGATTTAGTTAAAGATATATTTAGTAAATACAAAGATAATGCTCAATCTTTAGCAAAAGAACAAGATATTTTTATTGATTACTTAAAAAATCATAAAGAATTAGATTGCTCAACCGATAAACCAAAACGAGTAAACCTAACTCACCAATATTCAAGTTTAAAAGAATTGCATGAATATCGAGATAAGGTTATTGAAGAATTATCATAATTACCATTATAATTTATACAGCCGCCAGTTATATAATGACAGCGTATTTGAAGTATCTTGACAATTTATGAAATAAAAAATTAAAATTCTTCTCCTAATGTACCTATAAAGTGTGTGTGGAAATAAAAAACTTCAATGTAAAAACAACGGATAAGATTATAGCATTGATTGAAGAAAATAAAGAAATAACAATTTCTGAAATGGCAAAAATTCTTGAGAAAACGCCAAGAAGTATTGAAAGAGCAATTCAAAGTCTAAAACAAAAAGGAAAGATAAAAAGAGTTGGCTCTGACAAGACCGGCTCTTGGCAGGTTTTATAAAGTAAGAATTACACTGTTATATATAACGCTAAAAGCTACTTAGTTTATATAATTTCTCTTAATAATGTAAAAAATGATTTTTTTACAAGTGGTCGTATTTTTATATTTGTATCTGATAATGTGTTTGACATTAAATCTTCTATAATTTTTATAAAAAATTTAGTTGCAACTAAAACATAATCCGGTTTTAAATCTCTTATTTCATGTGGCTTAATTGTTTTATATCCTAAAAAAGTCCCTTCATTATTACCGTATCTTTCAAATCGTTTGTCGGAAACTCCTATTATATTTAATTCGCTTAAATCAAAATACTTATTAATTACTTCCAAAAAACTTCCAGCACCATATAAAACAATTGATTTATTTTTTAATTTTTTTGTTAATTTATTTAAATGCTTGTTAAACTTAAATGTCTCCAGATAATTATAATTTTCACGTTCCATAGGTATTTCTTCTTTAAAAATAACTCGTATATTATTTTCATTAATATTTTGTTTGTTCACCAAGTCTTTTACTACATATTGTGAAGATTCAAGTGTAACAAGAATAATGTCATATTCATATTTATTGATATCAATAGGTGGAATTGATAATAAACCTTTAAAATTAGATATTTTCTTAAATTTTAAATCTGAAATTGCGACAATATTAAGTTTATCAAAATGGTATTTTTCATTAAGATTAATAAATGCTTGTCCTGCTCCATAAATTAGAATACGTTTTTCTTTTAATTCATCAATTAAATTATTCATATATTCCTGAAAATGTTTTAAATTGGTTTTTGCATAAAAATATTTTGATAACATTTTTAATCCTTTCTTTTAATATGTTGTCATTTTATATAGAAATAAATATGTTTTGACTTGTTTTTTGAATACATTGAATTTAAATTTCAATAAAGCTAATTTAGAAATTGGTTTTATAGTTTTCAAAAAATTATTTAAATGGACATTTTTTTGTTTAAATATAGGTTCTTGTAACATCCTTGCAAATTTGTTGTAATATTTATGATATGGCATAAATACAGCTATTTTTTTATATTTCCTGCCAAATTTTGTTCCCCAATCTCGATATTCCCAAAAATAAACATCTGCATCCAAACGTGTTGCAAACTTTATAAAATTTGTCATTTCTTTATAGTTCAAAGCTTGTACAACAAAATACAAATCAAGTCTTTTTAAAATGCCATTATTTTTAAGTTCAGACAGCCATTCTATATTATTAATAACTGTTTTAAAATTACTGCCAATCATTATTTTATTATATGTTTTTTCTGTCATTGCACTCATAGAAATATCAACAGAAATAATTTTTTCTGTAATTCCCAATTTATCGCATAAATTCTTATTGCATAAAAGTCCGTTAGTATGCAAATCAAATTTAATATTCGGATATGTTTTTACAATTGCCTTAATTAAATTTTTACAATGTGAACTTGCAAAAACTTCTCCGCTTCCATTAAGAGAAACTATTTCACAGTTCTTTAAAATAGGCAAAAATGTTTTTTCAATATGCGAATCTAAAAATTTATTTCTATCAGGATTATTAGTTTTATAATAATCTCTGCAAGTTATACATTTTATGTTACAGTGGCTATCATGACAAAATTTTACATATTTTGGATATGGTGGATTTTCTATCAACTTGATATTGGTTTCATCCATAAGTTCAAGTTTGTCTTGTTCAATATTCTCAGTAGGATTACAAATATTTAAATTGCATTTAGCGTAATTATAAGATAAAATTTCTTGTCGCAGTATTTTCGCATTCTCTGAATACCATATTTCATCAAACGGTTTTTCATAAACATTTCCTATACTGTAAGGATTTTTATAAGGGCAACAAACTGTAACTTCTCCATTTATATCAATTTCAATTGCAAAAAAAGGTACTTTGCAAATATGTTTATTTTCTAACTTTTCCAATGTAACTCTCCATATTCTTTAAGCTTTTTTGATAGATACTTTTTTCTAATATTTTGATATTCTCTATCATTTCGTTATATTCTTTTTCACTTTGATTTAGTGCATATTCCATTTTTTCAGCTAAATTATTTTCAGTGTATATAATTGCATTTTTATCTGAGAACCCATGAACTTTTGCAAAATACTCATTTATAATCATTGGTTTTAAAAATCCATAGCATAATTGAAAAGTGCCGGATGTACCGTCTTTGATATATCTATAATGTTTAGGATTATTAGAATCTAAAAGAGGTAAAATATAATCCGAGTTTTGAACATACTTATACAAATTTTGATAGGATACTCTTCCGGTACACTTAATTTTATTTTTTATTGCAATATTTTCTATATCCAAATTGCCATCCCCAACTACAATTATTTCAAAATTATCAATATTTTTTGTTAAAAGTTTTTCCACAGCATCTATTAAAAGATTATGATTTTTTCTTGCTTTTTCGATACTGCCTGCGGTAATAAATTTTACAATTCTATTTTTTTTATGTATTTTAGTTTTTCCAAAATAATGAGGATTAATCATTGTTAAATCATTATTTGTGCAAAATTCAGGCAAAGCTGATATTTTATATTTTTGTTTATTTGTATCTTCCAACAAATTTAAATGATGCTCTATTAATATAATTTTATTGGCTGGAATAGTATTATTTATATAATCAAGAACGAATCTTTCCTTATATAAATTGTAATCATAATATACCCTTGAAGAAGAAAAAATAATGTAGTTATATTTGTTAATTACTTTAGAATGCAGTGCCAATTTATACTGTTCAAGTCCAAAATTAAATACTTGTACATTTTTGTTATATTTAAACATTTCCAGCGGTTTTTCCGCAAAAATTTTATTCGTTAGTAATATATCAACTTTATAATTTAAATCAAGGCAATACTTTACTAATCCGGGAATAACTTCTCCATGAGAACAGGATGGTTCTGTAATCAGAATTATTTTATTTTTTATGGGATGTTTTTTAAATTTGTTAAAATGATATTCTAAATTTTTCTTATATATTACTTCAAAAAAATCACTAAAAATAAATTCATAAAACATTAGTTTTATAACTGTTATTATTATATTACCCATTAGTTATAGCTCCATGAGTAATATAATATTTTAAGTGTAGTAAATAATTTCTTACATAATTGTATTATGTAAAATTCAACAAAATTGTATTTTAATAAGTCGTGATATTTTTCGTATAGATTAGGTTCATAAAATTCAGATTTTGGATAATTCTCCAAATCAAATATTTTAAAATGATTGCTTTTTATATATTTATATACTTTAAGTTTATCTTGTATTGTTTTCATATAAGATAAATGTTCTATTGTATCATTACATAATCTGTTTTTGAATTCTTGCATTACCAAATCATATACATTATGCTTTTTTAACATGTCTTGAGCATATTTATATCCTGCAAAATTGCTGTATATACTTCTTGTGTTATTTGTAGATTTCTTATGGATTCTGTAATAATATGCTAATTTATCAGTAGCAATAAATTTTTTTGTTAGAACTATTGATAAAAAAGATAAAGCCAAATCTTCTCCGTTTCTTGTTTCAGCAAATTTTATATTATTTTTCTGTAAAAAATCCTTTTTATATAGTCTGTTGCAAAAAATGTTGCAATAATCAAAAAAAAGACCTCTTTTTACATCTTGATAGTTAAGAATAATATCGTCATATCTGCTATTTGTGGTTAAATTTATAACATTTTCATCAGTAAAAGTTATAATATTAGTCATAAGGACAATTTCACAGCTATTATCATTTGCTTTGTTAAATAAAGTTTCTAATGTGTTATTTTGAATATAGTCATCACTGTCAATGAAAAAAATATACTCACCCTTTGCAATACTCATTCCATAGTTTCGTGCTACTCCTGCATACTTATGGTCCTGTGTAAGTATTTTTATTCTATTATCATTCTTTTGATATTCTCTCAATATATCTAAAGAGTTGTCAGTTGAGCCATCATCTATACAAATTATTTCAATATCTTTAAAAGTTTGATTAATAACACTAACAAGACATTGTTTTAAGTATTTTTCAGTATTATATACAGGTATTATTACTGATACTTTTGGCATTATAATTCCTTATTAAAAATAGATTTGCTCATGATAATACCATATTTAAAATATAAAATCAATATTAAATACGGCATATTTTTTCATTTTTCTATTTTTAATACAGTTTATTAAACTTTTAAGTCAAACTATTCTCATGAAAGAGGTGTTCTATGAGCTTAAAAAAAGATTTTGGGTTACGACTAAAAGAATTACGTAATAAAAAGGGTATAACTCAATATCAGCTTGCAGAAATTGTTGATATTGATCCAAAACATATAAGCCATATTGAAACAGGGAAAAGTTTTCCCAAAGCAGATTTAATAGAAAAATTAGCAAAAGCTTTAGGTATAGATTATAAAAACTTGTTTTTAAATACAACAGAAAATACAAAAAATCATAAAATACTGTTAAATAAGACATTTGATCTTTTAAAACAAGCTACTTATGAAGAATTGGCTATTATACATAAATTAATAAAAGTTTTTGTAAGTTGAAATTTAGGTATATAATTAAATTTCTGCAAGTAATACTTTTAGCAAAAAAAAAGACTGCTGAACAGCAGTCGTAAACATTGTGTAGTAAGGAAATAAGTATTTTAATAAAACTTGTTATGCTGCTTTAATGAATAAGTAATCATTATTAACAACTGAAGCTGAAGCAAACGGATTGTTAGAAACAACTTTTTCTTCTTTTTCTACTTCAACTT
>Ga0256404_1005667_pt1 | contig 21751 bp, 30 predicted proteins | sample RumenRJG_01DNA_FD_185990 | JGI IMG/M metagenome (GOLD analysis project Ga0256404, IMG submission 185990) | Bovine rumen microbial communities from Lethbridge, Alberta, Canada - RJG_01 | ecosystem: Host-associated > Mammals > Digestive system > Stomach > Rumen | place: Canada: Alberta | collected...
ATGCAGGAGGGGTGGTATTTTCGCGAAGGGGAGGGGGAGGTCCCAATGGTGTTTAAGGTAGTAGGTCGATGCTTTTCGGTCATATTTATGAATATTTTTTCAATTTTCATCATATTTTTTCATTAAAAACAAAAATTACCACAACTTGATTAAGCTTTTAATGATGAATCAAGTTGTGGTAACGCATCATACATTGCCTATTGTTCGTGCGCCGTTAGTGTTTTCCAAAGAGAAGTTGGTCCATAAAAGGAAACGCTACTTTTTGAAAGTGGGGTCGGGTGCTTTCAGATCTCCTCAGTTCCTGCTGGAACCTTCTTGCTCGTGATAAGATACCTGAATACTTGTGTTCCATCTCGTGAAAGTACAAAATTCGTTCCATTGTTTCTTATAAGATCCAGACATGCATCGTTGATAGCTCTCCGATTTTCTGCGGTGGATAGGTTGTGGCTATACCTAGAAGCTTTGGCAATCTTTCCGCATGTGTTATAGCCCATTTGATAATCATAGTTAATCCATCTGTCTTGCTGAGTAAAGAAGTCAAATGGATTGTCTTCAGTTGTAAGCCAAAGCATTTCATCATCATTCATTACAACTAGTTCTCCTTCCATTTGTTGATCATTCACTCGTTAACAATGTTCGCAACTGATGAAGTAGAAACTCCGCCAACAGCTTTTGCAATCTCAGCATAAGACCAACCAGCATTGTAAAGAGCTTCGATTCTGTCACGCTTTGCATCACTAATTCTGTTCTGTTTCGGCATGGCGAGCTGCATATAGTTGTCTTTGTCTGCTTTCTCAAGAAGTTGCGATAAGAAGTGTTCTGATACAGCACCATTATTAATTGCTTCCCACTCTTTCTCAGTGAAAGTCACCATATGTTGCTGCGCTCCAGTTGCTGCTCGTGCGGCTTTAATTGCTTGTCCACGCGCTTTCTTCCTATCATCTTTATCCCAATCCGGATGGTCTTCATAAGCAGCGTTAACGATAGAGGTAGCAAGAAGCTGAGCCTGTCGCTCTCTGGGCGCATTACGTCTCGCATCTTGAATCTTTTCCTTGAGTGATGCTACCTCGGTTGCATATTTCTCTTTCGCCTCTTTAGAAGTCTCGAGTTTAGGAACTTCCAGTGATTCCTTACGGGCTTTGTTTCCAAGAGCTTTCATATGGTTGGCATAATCGGCATAGGCTTTCTCGATTTCGTTAGGGTTATCGGATAGAAGAGTTCTAGCATCATCGGTCTCATACATCTTCGTGGATTTCTGAGTTCTTTCCTTGAATCCTGTAGTAGCCCAAATATCTTCCCCATTCCCACGATCGTATCGATAAGTCCCATCGGAATTCTGTATCAGTTTTCCAGTAGTGGTGGCGTAAATATCTTCCCCGTTCTTATCTTTAAGATATTTATACGGATGATATTTTCCATCAGAACCAAGCTGCTTATATCCTTCCGGTGCAGCCACTTTAACTCTTTCGCGATTTGCTTTTTGCGTCTGGGAAGGCTTATAAACTCCAAATATCTTCCTTCCAGTTTCCGGATCTATATGGAGACCCTTTTCAGAGATATTATTGGTATAAACCCTAAATATCTTCCTTCCGGTTTCCGGATCTATGTCATAACCTTGCTGTCGAGCCTTAACATTCGTCTCTGACTTCGATCTGGAAAGAATGGACGAAGCGCCATAGGATATCTTCCCTTTGCTGTTCAAGTGCCCCTGATATTCTTCTTTCAGATCCTGAATCTTATAATCTTTATATGCCTGCTGATAATTTAGCTTATGTTTCTTGGCGTCGATCACGACCATGGAATACCGTACCGCTCTAGAGAGCTCGTTCTCGTTCTCACACCCTTTGGCATACATGTCGGTAATCAGATTCGAGATTACTCCCATTTCAATACCTTTTTCCTGTTCGGTCATGATGTGGTAAGTAGGTTTTCCCTTCTTATCGACCATATCCTTGAATTTGGAATTCGCAGTAGAGTACTGCTCGGTAGGATCGAAATTGTCGAGTCCCGGAAGAGACGGCGCCGATTTAATACTTACAGTTCGCTCGAATTCTCCTTGAGCGTTCTTTCTTGTCATGGGTATAACAATTGCCGTATCTCCATCAAAATCCGCCCCTGATAATTTTCCGGCAACGTGTGAGTTGATTCCCACCATATCTCTTCCATCGCCAGCAAATATCTTCCCTTCTGCATTGGTGTTGTTGACCTTGCAGATCGGAATCTCGAACGGACCAGCATGAGGGAACCGAACAAGCGCTACCGTAGTTCCATTCTCAAGAGAAGGACAATAGCATTCATCATCTCCAAGAGACTTAATTGGAAGTAGAACTTTTATACCCTGACCACCAATCGGGGCAGCTTTCAAAGCTACTGCATCGGAATCACACTGGTCGGAGAAATCCTGTAATATCTTCCTCTTTACGACAGGGTTATTAAGCTTCTCAATGTCAGCAAGTTCATCTTCAGACTGTTTGGCTTTAAGACGAAGTTGCTGTGTAACGAGTCCAAGAGACTGCTTTGCAAGAAACTGTGATGGTAAATTTTTACTCCAATGACCCCAAGAACCTTCTTTATGTGCATCATCCATTCCAGTTCCAACAAAGTTAATTGCTGAATAAACTGGTTTTCCATCTTTCGAGTAAAGAGGTTTCCCATCCTTATCGGTGCGTTGGATCTGAACAACAGTAGAGCCAAAAGGATTGGTGTCGGTCATCTTAAGGTCTTTCAGTGCCTTTTTGGGACCATCCTTAATAGACTTATTGGAGTTCACAAGAATATCTTCCCCATCTGGAACTTCTGTGGATAAGACAGCCATGCCCTTAATGTACTTAAGACCATTTGGATTGTCATCGGTAATACATTCTTTACCGCCATCAACAGCAATTCGGACCTGAGCATATCTCGCAGCACCAAGATCAAGATCTGGATTGACTGCGTGAAGTTTCCCATCCGGGCCTTTTTCCGCTTTAATTTCAATCAGTCCATCTCGCTCTTTACCACCAGTTTCTGCGTAATTGATTGCAACATCCTTGAGCGGTATAAATTTAGGATCCATATGCCCATAGAGAATCGCGGCATTATCCGTTCCACCATGATCCTCAAGAGTTCTGATATTCATGCGGTTGTCATAAATATCTTTTTGCGTTGTACCTGGTGCTGCAAGAACTCTGATGGTGGTTTCCTGCTGGGGATTCGCAACCTGTTTCTGCTTAATATTCGCTACCACATAGCCTTCTTGCTTAAGCATTTCAAGAGCGGTATTAAGTCTGTCAGGGGAGATACCAGCATCACCAAAGGAGAGTTCAGCACCTCTGCCAACATCAACCATTCCTTTTTCTTTTACAGCTTCCTTGAGTGCATTAGCAGTCTCTGTTACTTTATTGGCGTTTCCAGTAAGACCAGTCTTATACTTCGTTCTTACGGATGATTCGTTGATCCCTAATATCTTCCCAATCTCTGTGGGAGTGTATGTCTTTCCAGTGGCTGGATTCGTGGAATTCATATAGTAATTGATCTCATCGAATTCATCCATTTTCACAGCATTGGAAGCCATCTGTTTTACTGCTTTGAGCTGAGTCGTAGACGAGTATCCCATTGCGGTTGCGATCTCTTTAGGAGTCATACCACTTTGTTCATACTTGTCGATTCGGCTTTTAATGTCCCAATCGTGCTGATGCTTCCTCTTTCCAGATCCCCAAGGATATCTTCCTGACCCAGGTCCGGGAGGATTATTATCGTGCGCAACACCAATGTGCGCTAAGTATTCTCTTTCGATTTGAATCTGTTTCCAGTCTCCTATAGAGAGACCACCAATCTCTAAGCTTAAGTAATTGTCCATGATAGTCACTCCCCATAGTTTGTTGCGAGATACTGTTGTGCTGTCTCAATACGGTCCATGATGGGCAAAATATCTTCCGCAGTAGCATGTTCAATTAGTGCTTCACCATTCTGATAGATGCGAAGTTCTATTCCAGAACAATCACCCGGCTTTTTCTTATAATACAAAAAGAAGTATGCCGCATACTCTTCAAGCTGATCAATCTTTGCGGGTGTGGTTCCCGTCTTAAGATCGTGAATACGCAAATATCTTTTTCGCTCGTTGAAGCAAATTGCATCCGTTGTTCCACCAGCAAAAGGAGAAAGAAATAATGGAACCTCTGGAGTCATATCAAACGTCAGAGCGTCTTTAATATACAGCCATACCGTATCCAAATATCTATTCGGGTCAATGAGATTTGTAGGAATCGGAGTTGCTGTTTTACCACCAATCTTTTGATCTTCAACCATTGTCCCCCAGATGCTCATCCAGTAAGACATAAGGTCATAAAGAGCAGCTTTCGAAGATGGGCGCTTATGCTTCCGAATAATGTTGGCACAAAGTGAATGGATACAGGTTCCAATCTCCGCAGCGTTCCTTGAATAAACAAGGGCATCCAATTCTTCTGGTGTTCTGTCTTTGTCTAAAAAGTGAGAAGAAGGAGCAAGCAGTGAATGGCGTCCAACGTATTTTGGATCGATGTCAAAATGAAAATTCATGAGTCAAATACCTCCTTCATCCTGCTGAGAACCTGATCAACGTTTTCAGGATAGACAAAGGAAGCAAAGGACCAATCGTTAAATTTTTTCACATAATACTCTTGGTTCTTTCTTCCATCTTCTTTAGCGCTTTCCTTGAATGCCCTTTCGGAACGTTTCACTTCAAGAATCGCATAGTGGTTTTTATAGAACACTGTTAGGTCTGGAATGTTCTTTTTGTAACCAGAATCATTTTTCAGAACCACACAACCAGGAAAAATATCTTCCAGCTGTTTGATTAGTTTACTCTGAAACTTACTCTCTAATGGCTCTCCTCTCATTCCTCCTTGTTCTCCTTTCAAATAAAAAGAAAAGGAAAAGTACCAAAATAAGATACTTTTCCCCCTCTACCCAAGGGCATGAAATAACCGCGTATTTTCTGTAGCATTTTGCTATAGGTCAATTAGAATAGATTACTTTAAGTTCTCCTCCACATAATTGTATTAATATAATCATTTGATCCCAAGTAAATGAATTTCTGTGGAGTTTACTATAGAATGTGCCTACTGAGACGCCAATGCCTCTTGCAAGTTGATACGTGGTGACACCAGATTGTTGTTGTAAGTGTTTTATGATTGCTGACTTTTCACGTCCTGAAGAGATGTAAATATCTTCCCATTGTTTCAATAGTCCATATCTCCTTTTTGTGTTAAGAATACTTTCTCATTAAACCTCTTTTTCTGAGATAATGCTCGTTCAATAGCAATATCAATCGGAGATTTGCTCTTTAAGAAATAGTAATGCAAAACCGTAAACTTTGTGTTTAGTCTGTCGATTCTTCCAAGCGCTTGAATCATTGTTTTATAGCTATAATTTAAAGAGTAAAATATCATACAATCTGTGGTAATACAATTCCATCCCTCTGCACCGGAATTATATTGAACAAGGTATACCCATTTCTTTCCAGTAGGAACACTAGTATGTATCTCTCCGTTTCGTTCTCCAATCTCATATCCAAGTTTCGTTGCGACATCTCTAAGGATTTTAAGCTCTGGGGAAAAATTATAAAACACAATTGTTCTGGGATGATCCAGTAAGAGTTCCTTGAATTTCTCAATTCTATCTGGATCTTCATTGGAAACGCGGCGTAATAGATAACACAGTTTTCCCATTTCATCTATTGGTTTGTTATCATAAATATCCCATCGTTCTTTCCATATTATTTTGTAATTCGTTTTATTGTAATTGCAAATAATGTTATGATACTCTTTTCTATTTTTCTTTGGCGGATACATATGAACCAAAATATCTTTTCTATGTTTCTCCAATTCATTGATTCTAATATAATGATCTATACAGGGATACTTGAGATAAGGTTTATAGATAATATGTTTAGAATTAAACTCGGTTTTATTTCTATAGAATCCATTAGCAATGAAGACATAAATATAATCTGTCCAAGTATCTCCTGGAGATGCTGACAATAAAATCCATCTGTTTTTTCTTGTAATTTTTAGAAAAGTTTTTGCCCATGTACCAGTTCCAACCACTTTATCTTCATCAAATATAAACACAGCTCCAAATATCTTTTCATACTTCTTAATGTTATTCCAAGAGTCTATAATAACTTTAATGTTTGAAACAGATGTCTTTTGATCAGAGCTAAGCCCAAAAGGAATAAGTTCATCGTCCCATTCTCTGGTATCTCTTTTCATTGCCGTTGTGATGATGTAAATATCTTTCGGTGACTTTGGCTTTGTCCATTCTCCATGCCCATTAATCTTAAGTTTCCCGTTCAATTCTTTCGCATACACATACGCAAGACTTGTTCTACTCTTTCCGGAGCCAACTCCTCCATCCAGAATGCAACCATTCTTCATTCTTTTTATTGCATCGATTTGATAATCATATAATTCTACATTAGGCATTAAATGCCCCCAAATATCTTTCTTTTAATACCATTTTATAGTTCCTCCGTTCCTTGGAAAAAGCAAAAAGAGAAGGCCGTGAATAACTGGCGACCTTCTCTTCAAACTTCACTTAAATGTTCTTCTTAATTTCTGAAGTTGTTCATATGCCGGGATAATGTTATCAATCGGCATTTCCACTTCTTCAACATTTCCACATTTGGAACACTCTCTCCAGAATATTACATCGGGTCCTTTTGTAAATCTAGTATTCCAATATTGCGGATAAGTGTGTTTGCAAAACTTAGTTAAATGGAGTTTCCTCTTCAGGATCTTCAACAGAATTCATCTCCTTTCTACGAGGTCGATGCTCTTCTTCAAACTCATCTACTGCAGAATAGAAATACCCCTGCTTAAGATATAGCACAAACATGGATGGGTCCTTTGCGTTGTGCTTCTTCCTGCACTTTACATCTACTTTAGAAAAACTAACGTTGTCGAGTTCCTTGAGCTGGTCCTTAGTAAGAGGAATCGGCTCATCTTCTTCACTCTTGGCCATATAAATATCACAGGGATACCAATCTCTATGATCCATATCTACTGTAACGGAAATTGTATATACCGGACTTACATCAGGATCGGTCGTATTCTGAGGAGTCCATGCTCCAACCTTAATCCTCTCTTCTTCGAAAAACGGGATCATGTCTTCTGGAATCTGAACATTAAACGTCCTTGAAGTAGGTCGACCATTCCGGTCAACACCTCCGAACGTTGTCCACTTCAAGTTATCCTGGATGTTTTCCATGATGATGTACTCAGTAACATAACCCTTCTTGTTTTCTTTTGTCTTTCTGATTTCCATAGTACTTCTCCTTTCACTATTAAGCGATATCGACAAATGTATCGAAGTCGCCATATTGATTAATTGTTTCAACTGCTTCGTCACATAATTGTTTGAAGTAAGAAATATCAACCTGACCTTCTATATGCGACGCCTTTACGGTTTCTGCCTCTAACCATCTATAGTCCTTAGATCCAGAAGGAGCATAACTCTTTCCATCCTGGATTCGGCACATTATGCCACCGTTCATTTTGACTGGGCAGAAAGATCCAACTCTTCCTACAAACTGATAGTTATGACCAGCAGCGATTCTCTTATCAAGATCCGCATCCGAAATATTTTTTGTCGCCTCAACCTTGGCAGCAGCTGACTTTGTAACCTTAATTCCTTGAGAAACTTTCCTCCTTAACTCTTTCAATTCTTCCCATTCTGTGACATCCGGAAGGTTCTCGTTGAAGTCCAAATATAAAACTCCTGCCTGTACTGCAAAGGTCATGCATTCGTCTTCGAACTCTATCTTTTGGTGAGAAAATAAATTCTTAAATACATAAGGAACCTGGAACTGAGTCCCAACTGCTTCCCATCTATTCGGAAACTCTTTCTCACTAGCTTCTGGATTCTTTACATAGTCTGGATCGTCAACATCATGTCTTCCGATGAACACAGCTTGATTTACAAGACAGATTCGTTCCCATGTGTGCTCTACTTCATAGGTGTAACCATATTGTTTACCGAACCAGTCAACATAAGACAATATATCTTCCGTTGGATTATTGATCTTCATACTATCGGTTTTGATATGGATTACAGTGAACCCTTTCTTTTGCACCTCATCTTGGAGCGTCTTCATAACAAGAGCACCTCGTAATGCAACGATGTTATTAATATTTCTTTGATCCTTCATTGCATTACTAAACGATGCTGATGTAAGACCGTATGCAGAATTCAATGCTGTCTTCAAAGCTTTAGACAATGCTTTTGCATCTTCATCATTCGTAAGGAATGGTGCAAGCTTACCTCCAAAGAGTTCCTTTGCTTTGTCATACTCTTTATGCTTAATATAGATTCGAGCGTCCATCAGATCTTGATAGTTCTGAGTAAACTCTCCAAACAAATTGAGAGCCACAATCGAGTGTGGATGCATAGAGGCAACATCTTTTGTTACTGCTCTCCCGTACATACCTGGTGTTGCATAAACATAACCACCAAACTTTACATCCACTCCGCGATACATGTTATGAAGTTTTCCAGCCTTATCTCTAACAAGATGATAACCAGGAAAATGATTTGCATTCTTTGGCTTAACTCCAGTCCAATCGTCTCCAAGTGCTTCATACTCATCCCAGGAAAGAATTGGAACTTTAAATGTATCGTTTGGTCCGTATTGATTTCCTGTAGAGAAGTCTGTATACACTAGACCAGGATGCTTTTCACCTTCGAACACAATCATATTGGTGAGCTGATTGGTTGTGCTATTGACAGTTCCACCATATGGTTTGGCAAGTGTTGCAAGAATCTCTCTGGCAAGAAAATCTCCATGGAGATGATTAAAAAGCGCTTCCGTACTGAGCACATCATTATCACAGTACTCTGCTACTTTCTCCCAATCTGCTACCGGAACTGGTTGATTCCATGGATGATTCCACTCCTGATGGTGAAGGCCAAGTTTAATCTCCCACTTTTTAAGTGACATTTTGTTTCCAGCCGATGCAAAATCATAAACATCAGTATAAGATACGTTGTATGCTTGACCGAACCGTGCTTTCATCTGTGTATCTTTGCCAACAAGATTTGACGACAAGTTATAGAGCTCTTCAGATGTATATCCTTGACTTCTTGCCCAAAGCATATGATTATCATAATTACGGTTATTAAACCCAATAATTCGATAAAGATTGAAAAGCTTATAAATATCATCTGGATCAGGATTGATCATTCGGACTACTGCCTTGTCATCTCCAGCAAGCTTCCAGTTGACAAGAAAAAGAGCTGGTGTATCAGAAGGAATTCCTAATAAGTCAACTCCAAGTTTAGCTGCTTGTCTATATGAGGGAAATATCTCGCAATCCAAAAATATAATTGGACGTTTGTTATAGTCATCACTGTCATTTGCAGGATCTGACGATGCTCCTTCTTTAGAAATGTCTTCAGAACACCACAACATTCTGCTCACAACATCAACACAGTAAGACTTATGATTGGTACTCCCCATTGCGAAATTGAGAACCGATGGGTGAAGTTTTCGTACATCATAAGGAACCCCTGATGCATAGGCTTCCTTTAACAAGTACTCAATAAAATCAATATTTTGTTTGGTCGATGGTAAGGATGGAATGTCTTTTCTGAGAGCTTTCATAATAGTAGCTTTAAGTTTCTTTTCATTGACAAAACCCTCAGAATTTATCACTTTCTTCCCCTCCTGAAGTGGCAAACCAGATGCTAGTGTAGCGATCGGGATCGTATTACATTTCGTAACCTTTCTCCTGATACTTGATTTACCAGTGCATACTTTAACTTCAATGTTCGGTCCAAATACTCTGGATAACTCAGCAGGATTCCCTCCAGTATAAATATAATGCAAGTGGATACCTGCGCCAGACTTTGACAGTTCTGCATAAGTCGGTGGAAAGTTATTGGCTGCCTTCAAGTTCAACTCAAAACTTTTATTCCCATCGTCGCCATACATATCAAAGTCAATGAAAATATGAGTTGGATCTGGAGGGATTACGGCATGTACTTTAGATGTATCGATGTCTTTGAGTTTTGTTGGACAACTATCCCAGGCGTATTTCATAGGATGCTCAACACTAGAATCATCAAAGTACTGTGCTGGTTGATCTTTCCAAATATCATCTAGAAGTGAATGTGTAGAATCGAAATGCAACCAACCGGAAATATCAGCAGTCGGCGTACCCTCTGGCTCCGGTGTCGCAGTTTTTATGCCGATTTTATCTAATTTGAACCCTTCAAATTTTCCATCCGAATATTTATCAAAATATAATTTCAGAGTATCTCTGAACTTATACCTGACAAGAATATTCTTGAAATTAGACTCCTCTGCATAGGTAGTGTAGATCTTATAGGCATTTGCAAGGGATATTCCATCCTTTAATGCAAGATAGTTCTCAGTTACAAAATTCTGGAATGGGCTCGTTCGATTCATCATGTCTTCAGAGACATAATGATCATAGTAATGTCTACCGAGTTTTTTGTAAGTCTGCAGACACCGCCAAGCAATTCCAGAACGTTCGAAATGTATCTGATGCATTAACCAGTCATATCGATCCGGAGAAATAAGATTTCCAGTTGGCTGAATATCAATGATCCTTCTGCGAAGTCCTGAGTTCGGGCTAATCTGGATCGGATCGTTGGCACACATGATAAGAAGAACGGCCGGCTTGATGTAATACGTAGCTTTAAACTTTGCGTTTACTCTTACAGACTCATGCGAAATAATTTTATTAAACGTTCCTCGTGCATTAATGACGGACATTTTTGCTTCGCCATCAATAGCAACTGCTGGATCGTCCTCTAGAAAGTCCGTACCGAATGAATCCTTCGATTCTGCAAGTGCAGTAGCATCAAAAGATCCTGCGTAAAAATCCTTTCCTCCAAAAATTTCCTGACCGATTATGATTTCCGCTATCGATGATTTTCCAGTGCCGGGTTCTCCATAAAATATAATAGCTTTTTGAACCTTAGTTGCATCACCGGCAAGCTCACAACCGACATACCACTCCCATTTTTGTTGTTCATCAGGGAGATACCAAACAGAACACATCTCGTCATATGCAGGAGTGGGTTCTTCTTGAAAGGGATAGTCAAGAACTTTTGTAGCATAGTCTTCTCGTTTAGGAGTTTGATTCGAGAAAAGAACTTTCTGGTCTAGTGGCGCCCATGTATCGCGCATGTCTTTTTGGCAATATACATGCCATTGACCGATCAATCGATTCTCTGTATCTGCAAGACGCTTAACAAGAGGACCATGCATCTCATCGTTCATTGCTTCTCCAGAGTCCTTCTCAGCATACGCCTTTACTTGCGCATCGATTAACTCAATTGCTCTTGCTTCGTTTTTCTCCCATAGTCCAGTTTCCTCATTATAGATTGCATAAAAGTCTTTTGATCTTATCATAAGATCCTTAATTGTTGATCTAATAATAAAGACCGGGCTGTAGACATATCGCTGTTTCTTGCTATCCCAAGTTTTAGAAACTTTTAAGAAATCAAACATCGATTTCTTACCTCCTTTTTAAAATATCAGGAGAGCTTCTTTGACTTCGGATTAAAGCCGTCCTGTTTGGTCCATTTCCTTGAATACTTGTGACAAAAGATGTTCACATCAACGACACTAGGTCTTGAAGAATCAGTATAAGTTTTGATGATCTGATCCTCGAAAGACCTCACGTCATCCTCAAACTTACAAATTCCTGCATTACGGCAGTTGTCACATCTCATGTTAAAACCTCCTATTTAAGCCAATCCTTTGCAAGCGGGTAGTTTTCACTAATATATGCGTTCATTAGACTCCATAAGTCCATGTTCCTAGCATCCCCGCTATATCTGAGCAAAGGAAAAGGACCAGGACATGCTCTGCAATCCTGATCCCCATCAAGCCACTTATTAATTCTATTTTCAACTTTTTCGAAAGTTATTTCGCCAAGCTGTTCCGGTAAAACTCTAAGATTACAACAAATTTCTATATATGCTTGACGTATAGATATGTTCGCATTTTCTGAAAATCTTGCCGAAAGTGCAACTAGCATCTCGAAAACTGAACAATCCGAATCGGGCATCTCTTCTAAAGAAGTTCCGCTAAGGGACATATACTCATGTCTTAAATTTTCCCCAGCAAGTGCCCTATTCTTATCCAGAACAAATCTCCATTTGTATTTAATGCCATACAAATATGTGCAAACACGCAATAGATTGTCTGTTGCATCGGTAATTCCTATCAGAGAAGTCAGCCATCCGAAATATGTCTCATTCTGCTCATTCATTCTGCTCCTCTCCGAACTCATCTTCTATAGCGCACAGCTTTCGATGCACATGATAATCTGTTTCTAACTCATAATTTCGTACCCAAATATCGTCTTTGCCCTGTCCAGACATGTATCCCCAACCTCGAAGTTTATTGCCGATCGTATCTGTTTCATTTAACAACTGACCATTCTCATCGGTAAGTAATTCGGACTGCATGAAATAATAAATATCTTTCACAGGATACACAAGATCCGGCTCATTCTCGTCGAACTCATTCTCACCAAGAGGCTTTGGAGATCTATACTTCTTAGGAGGTTCCTTCTCAACGGAAATATCACCATCACTAACATCTTCAGAACTATCCTCTGTAGTGCTAGTATCGGCTTCTCCATTTTCCTCGTCAATCGAATCCTCGTCTACCTTGTAACGAAGATTGGAGATAATCTTGTCATACTCTTTAGAGTCTTCAGCCTTTTTAGAATCATCGCAATCATCGGAATCAGAAGAATCTGTTTCTTTGGCATTAAGCTCTGTCGTTACCCGATCGAGTTTTTCACAATACTCTTTTTTAAGTTTCTTATCGAGCAATTTGTAACCAATAAGGAAACCAACAAGAGTCCCAACTGCGAATCCAACTCCACCAAATATAATTTTTTCTTTCATGTCAGTACCTCTTCCTCCACAATTCTAAACGATGCAATAACGTCATGCGTGTCAGGGTTGTAACACACGATTGGCTTATTCGCATCTGATGCCCACTTTAAATTTTCTATAAATCTTTCTCTTGAAGAATCCCAAGTACTTTCTTTAATATCATTTAAGAGTGTAAGAATTTTACCATTTTTCTTTCTTAACGCTCTTCCTGTATCTAAAGCCATGTGACCGCCGATCACCTCACAAGCTGCGTACGCAAGAGCTCCGGCACCAATGATTTCCTTTGGATGCTCTCCGGCAAAGGTCAAAATCTTCAATGCCTTCTCCGAGGCAGCCTTTTTCATCTTCTCAACAGTCTTGTGAGTCTTTGTTTCATCTGACTTATCATCGCCAGAAACAGTATGAAACTTCTTTTCCGTTGCCTTCTTTACAAAAATAACTCCAACTGTAGCAATGGCCACACCAATCATAATCTTACCAAAAGTTTTCATCTTAATCTCCTTATTCCTCATCCCAAATATTTCTTACATCATTCAAAATATCAGTCTCCAGCGGACGACCATCATCATACTCCAGCACACAAACGGCATCAGGACTTGTCCCATTAATGAGTCCTTCCATGAGAACAGGATTGAGTCGAATATGATTAATCGATCCATCCTTATTATACTTGAACGCTCCTGCATTCTGCCCATAAGCCTTGTGAGGTACTCCAAATGGTTTGAGCATCTCATTCAGACTCATCTCTTCCCTTGTAGAAAGCTGAAAGTTGACAGCATTAAGAGAATTCATGAGAAAGTTATAGTTTGCCGCCGGAGACTTATTCCAGTTTGGATTATACCCTTCCTTGAAAACGAACCCATTTCTCGGAGAAGAATCGCCATCTTTCTTTACAATCTTTACCTCTTCAGTAGTCTCTCCCGTTTCACCGTCAACGATTGTTTTCCTATCTACGGAATATCCAGTTGCATATTCTATGTCCTTCTCTTCTCCAAGATCAGCTCTTACTCTATTTCGGTAATTAGAAGTAAACAAAGCAAGTGCAGCAAGCGAAGCCGTTGTGTCTTTAAGTCTGGTCTCTAAAGTCAAGTGTCCCTTGTAAATAGACACGGCACCCAAAACAGCAACTCCTGCTGCGGGTCCCACTGTCTTTAAATATCCTACAGCAATCTCTTTTCTAGTTCTTCTAACGTACTGTTTTCTTGTCTCGCCCATATCGTCCCAACCAACAGGATCAGTATCGGCAAGTTTAATCTCTTCCTTAGCATCTCTTACCTTCTGATTCACTTCAGAAATATCATCTGCAAAAGAAACGAGAATTCCTCCTGCAGCGAACATAAGAGAGACTCCAATCACAGTCTGAAGAGTAGGCGCCTCCCTTTTTAATGCCTTTAATCCAAGATGCATCAAATGTCTAACGTTCATTTAAATATCCTCCAATTCATTCAAAGCAGATGCGGTTCAGGAACAATGATCATCCATTGTCCAGCAAAAGGACCAGTCGTAATTTGTCGTTTGTCAAACTGTCCACGATCCGAATCAATCCATCCATACTTCCAGTCCATTGTACTTGGTGCGATTTTCGGCACGCTCATCTCATAGAGATCTCCAACTCTACAAGCATTCATAGAACTATTAGTAATCTTTTTGTTCATCTCATCTAGAACCCATTGAGCTCTATCACTTGTAGGAGCGGTGACCAACTGTAATTTCGTTGCGGATCGGTTGCCGATGCGATCTCTTTCAATTTCTCTATAAGGTTTAGCGTAACTTGCATAGGTTGAATAACTGGTATAGTCATCTGAATAATTTTTATTCCCTATAACATACCCATTCTTAGGAGCAGAACCATCTGGGTAAATATAATTTGATATACTCTTTTTCACATTATTTGTAAGTATATCCCAGGCATAATTAACCACGCCCCAAAGAAAATTCTTTCCCCCTACAATCGCATCTTTTTTCATACCAGTTGCAAAATCATCAACGGTATTTTTTAATCTATTGTTGTCTTCCATGGCGCCTCCCATAAAAAGAAAAAGAGCCTTGGAAATAATTGTTCCAAGACTCCTCTCCTTGAAGAATTACTCAAATATTAATTCTCTACTGCGGTGGTAACAACATCCTTTGCTACATCTGTGGCAACGGCAGAAGCGGCAGACTCAACAGCTTCCGGAGCCTCCTCCACAAACTTCGCCGTGGTATCAACAATCGCCTTCTTAGTCGCCTTACCAGCCGCCTTTCCAACCAGCTTATAGACGCCGAATCCTAACAGACCAGTAGTAACTGTTCCGAGAATCCAACCTCCGATAATAGCTGCCTTCGGGTGCTTTACAACGAGCTCTTCCAGCTTATTCTTCGGATACACAACCGAAGCTGTTTCCTCAGAAGCTTCTGCAGCATTATCCTTAACCTCCTCTGCGTTCTCCATAGTGTTAACAATCTTCTGCTCTTCCATTTTGTTTCTCCTTTCATGAGAAAAATATTTTGAGGACCATTCCTCTTCATTTAATAAAATGAATTTCTAGCGAATTTTTATTACTTTGAGAAGTGTGGTACCATGTCTTTAGTTTCTCTCATAATCTTGTCACCCATGTCATGAAACTATCGACGTGGTACCCACAAATCTTCAGAACCTGTAAATTTGTCAGGGATACGGAAAGAAATCGCATGTAAATTTATTTACTGCTCTACCATCAGGACCTTCTCCAGTAGAAATATCAATCCTTACCGTATCGGATCTGTGATGAAATTCATCGTCTTCCTTTTTCCAGGTGAAATATTTATTGCCGTCACATGCCGGATCAGTATAATCGTCATCAATACCTTCGCCCAAGAACTCCATAAAGTCATTCTTGTTCACCGAGTTATCGTCTTCCCAATACTTTCCATCATCAAGATCTTTATTGGTTTCAATGACCCATCGTCTTACATCATTAGGACCATGGTGAGACAGATAGTATTTGGAATTAGGATTCCGAGCACCACCATCCATCCAGATGAACCATCCATCCATAATCTCTCCATTCTGAAGGACATTTTTGGATGTACCCTTGGTGTTATTATTTGTTGGAGGATTCTGTGCAACTTCTTTTGTCAAAACTTGATTTGAAATTTGTTGTGCCTTCTCTTCACCAAGTTCTTTTTCAGCTTCCTCTTTCCAAATCTTATACTGCGTGACAGCATTCGTCATAAGTCCAACACTGGTAGTAAGATCCGCGATCTTCTTATCCGTGTGCTTCTTATAAGCAAGCATTGATGCGATAGAGGCAACATAACAAGCGACAATGGTAATCACTTTCGGACCTATATCCCTTATCACAGAGTGATAAATCTTTTTCCGAATATCGGGATCTGTTTCTTTTGCGAGAGCACTCTTTCCAGCATCAATCGTATCCAAGATGAATCTTGAATTCTTAACCGCAAAACCAATCGCTGCTCCAGACGATATAATATTTAATATCGGAAGAATTGTATTTTCATGCGCAATATAGGTTTCCGCAATTACAGATGGAACCTGTTTCAATGCAGCTTTAATCATTTGTTTTTCCAAAATTAGAAACCTCCTAAAATATAATTATTTTTCACTTTTTGAGAATCGCTTTGACTCCATCCGTGAGAATATAATTGATGTCGACAAGAGCGTCGGCAACAGCTACACCAGAAGCAAGTCCAATCGCAGCAGAGCCAAGAAGCCCAACCGTGCCAAGCCATACCTGATCAAACTGAGAATTATCAGGATCCTGATAAACAAAATTCTTTACATATTTGTCGAATGCAATACTAAAAATGGTTGCACTAGCACAGCCTCCTCCAATCGCAGCAGTAAGAACTTCTCCAGAAATACGTTTCATATCAATGCCTCCTATCTTTTTAATGTGTTTAATGTGTTTACTTTTTTACATACTTTGTTGGTTTGCTTGTAGCTTCATTCTTGAAATCAAACATGCATTCATAACATTCTGAGTCTGGATTAAACTCAGATTCTTTATAGTATTTGCATGTAGGACACCATTTCTCCCAATGAACTTCATGCTCATATCGATTCATAAATATCAACCTCCAAAAGAATAAGAGGACCATGAACTAATCGCTCAAAGTCCTCTCTTTCTTTAAACTTTCTTCGGTACTAATTTCATTACCAATTCTTTAAAATTACTTACTCGTCCATTACAAAGTGTCATTCCTTCATCCAATCCATAAGACAACGCCGCAATATTTGCGTACAACTTATAGCCATAAATAACCAGACCTACATTCAAACCAATTTCTGCACAACGAAGTACGATGTCTGCGATATCCTTTACTGGAATATCAACCTTCTCGTTCTTCTTTTGCTTCACTAATTTGTCTCGTATGTCAAGCCATCTGCCATACTCAATCGTACCAAATTTGGTCGTCCTAATCTTGGCCTCCACAATATCAATTTGCTCATCTAGAAACGAGTTCTTACTAAATAGTTTTGGTTTCTTCATTCTTAGAACCTCCTTCTACATTAGGATCTGAATTTTCTGCGATTTTGAAAGCTCTATATGCTTCATTCGCATAAGAAATCATAAGATCTGATCCTTTCTTTTTACCGAGGTCCCATGCGATGTCTGCGGCCAAACTTGCAGCAATATTAATGTCATGCTTATCATAAATATAATCGTTAGATATCGCTAGAAGAGTTCCCAAATTTTTCAGAATTCGCTTCTTTCTTTTTGTCATCATAATCATCCTCAAGTCCATCAACAAAATCAGAGAGATCGTTACTAACTTTTGCATCATAAGGATCAGTTGCAACAAGTCTTTCAATAGTAACTCGTATGTCATTCTTATCTTGATAGACAGGAATCTCATAAGAGACCCTTAGAATTTCAGAGTACTTCATAAGAGTAATGTGAATATTCCTGCAGCCCTTAAGCTTAAGATAATCTCTAAGAATTACCCATAGAGATCTTTCTGTTAGAAACGTATCCATTTCAGATGTCTTGTTAACATTCAATTTAATGAATAACCGATCACTATTCATTGCCTTAATCGGTCTGTACTTATTCTTCATAAATTCGCGCATAATAGTCCTCCCACTCGTCCGCCGTCATTGGTGGAACATTGAACATGATTATCGTAACAGGTTCTCTATTAAGTTGTTTGATATATTCTTGAATGGTAATTTCCATTACACCAGATTCAGGATCTTCATCGAAGATCTCCCAACAATACTCATCAGAATACTGCCTATTGGCTTCTGGAATCTTAACGGTATCGCTGTTCCAGGTTAGAAAATTATAAAAATTTTCTACGGTAGCACATCCCTCCGTGGTAAATGTCTCGTTCAAATTCATGATGGAAACGTGCACTTCATCTGGAGATGCTCTTATAAGTAGATGAAGTTGCGGAAAATAAAATAAAGAATCAATCTTAGTTCCGCCATCATTAAGGTTCATATTGTCTAGAGTTTTTAATAACTCTTCAAACTCAGACTCTTCATACTTCTCCTGAATCTTTTCGGATTCTTCTGCGGAAACCGTTTCTTTTACTGCTTTACGATATCTTGTACTACTAGCAGCACTCAAGCCTAACGCTGCAATGAGCGCGGTCTTCTCTTTAGAAGAGATCCTATTGGAAGCAAAAATCGATGCGATAGATATCCCTGATGCGGCAATTGGCAGAATGTAATGCGTCTTTTTGCCATCTTTAGACTCCTCTTTTGCTGCTTTTACAAAAAGAATATCGGCCAAAATTTCTCCACCGATGCCAACTCCAGTTAAGATTTCTGGTAAATATTGTCGTATCTTAATTTTCATTCTTACTCTTACTTAGCCTCCGTATGGATTCAACTTGAAGTAATTCATCATATGAAAAATAATGTACTTCTTGTGGTATGCTGCGAAGATTCTCTGGCAAATTTTTGTTCCAGTCTTTTACTTCATACCAATCTCCAAATTTACTTTTTAAAAATGGAATCGACCCTACTGGTTTTACGGCATCGTTATACATCTTCGATTTAAAGAAATCGCGTGTATAATAACAATCTTCGTAACACGGACGCCCACATCTTGCTCCTCTTGTACAAACATAAAATACCAACTTATAGCCTCCTTTCTCTAAGAGAAAATAAAAAAGAAGAGGATACGAAATTATCCAACTTTGCCAAAATATAAACTTATAATCTTAATGCTTCTTATTTGCAACCGCAACTACTACTTCGGCTCCTACTTTCATGATAGCTGCTCCGATTCCTGCGGCAACTCCAACGCCTTCAATCAGATCTGCAGTATCACTAATTCTAATCGCCTTCTTCACGTTCCTAGCTGCAATATCAGCAACTTTTACACCAAATTTAATCTTTGCCATAAATTTCTCCTTTCTATCCTCTTCATTAGAGAAAAAGAAATTTTAGCGAAATTATTACTTTACATACTGATACTTTACTCTTATTTATTGATTTCCTTTTTGTATGAGTTCGTTAAAAAAATAAAACGCAAGAGCCTAGAATATTTAGACTCTTGTTTGTGTCAAATGTGCAGTTACTTAATAGATTTCTTGCAGGTCTTGAATACCATAGCCACTCCAAGTGCAACAGGTGCGATCCACAAATACTTTTCAACCTTCTTCGCCGGCTTCTGATAAACTACAACTCTCATCTTTCTACCTCCTTTAAAAGCACATTTATTCCTTCATTAGATGAAGTGATTTTTTCGCGAAATGAAGGTAGAAAGATGGAGTAAAATAAAGAAATTCAACGACCCGAAAATTTCTTTAAATTTCCTTCTTTTACTAATTCATCATAAATATCATTAAACTGTTCGATTCCAATCGTTCCATACTTTAAAAGAATCTCAGATCTAATTTCATTGGCCTTCTTAGAATATTTTTCACCCTCTAGTTTTCCAGAAAAATACTTTTCATGTGACAAGTACAAATCATTCGCCATCTTCGTCAGTATTCTTTTCTGCTCTTCCATCTGAATTTACCTCCCACGAATAATCCTTTACAATTTGAGTGATTTCATTTTTAATGTCATTAGGGTTCGCATGCCCCTTTTGATAAACGATCTTAATAAGACCGTCTGCAGGATTTAAAATTCTGGTATAGACTCCTTTGCATCCTCGAAGCCTCAGATACTGAAAGAACAGATTACATATGTTCATTTCAAACTCGATCTTGTCTCTTAAGAGATAAATATCAAGTCCATTAAACTTGATCTTAATGTAAATTGAATAAAACTTGTCCTTCATAATGATTATCTCCTTTCGTCCATCTTAAATGGAATCTCTTTTTCATAGGTATCTTCTTCTTGAACTTTGTTTAAGTAATCATAATACATTGACCATTCTTCTCTATAAAGCGGATCAATAGAAATGTTAACATATGTTACAGGGAATCCACGAACTTCCCTTACATATGTAGATAGTTCCAGACCATAACAATCTAACCATCCAAGCTCCTCTAAATCCGAAAAGTGGTATTCATCATTATAGTCTGTAATATAATCAAAGAAATCCGCAAAACTTGCAAAGTCGTTTGTAGAAAGCTCATCGTTTAGATACTGAATCCCTCTACATAGATCCTCCTCTTTGGCAAATATCATCTTTCGCACTTGAGGGAAGAAGTATATGTTTCTATCACTGATTCTTTTACTATTTATTTGATCTTCTTCAACAGCGTCATCTATCATGGCATCTAGATCCCTCTGTGTTAATGACGCTTGGATCTCTTCCAATTCTTTCGGATCTACATGCGTTTCCAACTCTTTTGAATACTCTCTATTTTGTAAACTAGAAGCAATTATCGCTGCGTTAAGTGCTAATAATTTTGCATTCTCTTTTACTTGCATCCTATTCGAGAATATCATTGCTACAATACTTGCTGCAGATAAAGATCCCGGAAGAATATAAAACTTTAGATACTCTTTCTTGGTTGGATTAGGATTATTCTCATAGAGCTTTTTACTATTACGAATGTAAAATGCAGAGGCTAATACTTCCGATCCTACTGCAATCCCAGTAAGGATTTCTGGTAAGTGCTTTTTAAGATTCATATCAATTCTCCTTAAAATTAAAAAGAGTAAGAGAATATAAATTACTATAAACTCTTACTCTTTCTTTTATTCAGTTATCAAAATCATCATCAAGCCAACCATCATTATCGTAATTCCATGCTTCCCATTTCTTAAATCTCCTCCATTCAATTAGAAACACTTCCAAGTGATTAACAATCGCCTCAAGTGCCATAAAGAATACCAAAAATATCCCTGGTAAAAAACATGTGAATACTAATAAACCATTAACTTCCATTTTGTTTCACCTCCATTATAGAGAGTGAAGTTTTCGCGATTCATAGCATGCAGGGTGGAAAATCATTATTGACAAGCAAACACTCCCAGCACCTAGAATATGGTTTAAATTCAGGTTCACTTGCATACTTGCATGATGAACACCATTTCTCCCAATCAGAATTGTAGTCAATACGATTGAGAATGCGTCCAATTACATTTCCATCTTTATCATAACAAACTTCAGTTTTGATATTGCTTTTCATAACATTAACTCCTACCATGACTAGATAAATAGTACTTTTTGTAGGAATCTATCTCTTCTCTAGTCTGTTTGTCAGATGTAAAGAAGACGGGGCCCTTTGAATGATCATTTACAATCTTTGCCCAATACATGATTTCGTACCACTCCGTAAGTTCATTCATGTCACGATCTCTCCTCCACAAGCAGCATATCCACAAATATCAACCCAATTGTCAAGTTTTGAAGAATGTTCTTCCCTTGCTACTTTGAACAATATCATCATGATTGCCACATCTTTTGGAGAAATATTCTTATCAAGATAATCACTCCAATATTTGGCAATTCTA
>Ga0256404_1005668_pt1 | contig 21744 bp, 21 predicted proteins | sample RumenRJG_01DNA_FD_185990 | JGI IMG/M metagenome (GOLD analysis project Ga0256404, IMG submission 185990) | Bovine rumen microbial communities from Lethbridge, Alberta, Canada - RJG_01 | ecosystem: Host-associated > Mammals > Digestive system > Stomach > Rumen | place: Canada: Alberta | collected...
CACGCACACGAGCAGGAACTGGTTTACGCTGGTCAGGTGGAAGAAGTCGTAGACCGCCCGCATGTACCGGTTGCCAAGCACCGCATCCGGCGAAGTGGCCGCTGTGATGAGGGGGAGGACCAGTCCCGTGCCCACCGTCTCCAGGGCAGCACCGACGAGCATCATGAAGAACAGCACCACGAACAGGTGCCGCTGCCTGGGCGTCAGAATGCGGCGCACTTTCCTGTATAATTTCATCTGCACCTCGTCCTCTCAGGCATTTCCGGAGGGAGCACCGCCGTAGGCACCAGCCGGCGCCAGGTTTGCGAACTTCGTCAGCTCCGGCAGCCACTTGAGCTGCACGGTGCCGATGGGGCCGTTTCTCTGCTTGGCAATGATGATCTCCGAGATGCCCTTGTCCTGGGTATCCGGGTGGTAGTAGTCATCGCGGTAGATGAACATGACAACGTCGGCATCCTGCTCAATGGCGCCCGACTCCCGCAGGTCCGACAGCATGGGGCGCTTGTCCACACGGCTCTCCACCGCTCTGGAGAGCTGGGAAAGAGCAACCACCGGCACGTTTAGCTCTCTTGCGAGGGCCTTGAGGGAGCGGGAGATCTCGGAGACCTCCTGCTGCCGGCTGTCGCCGGAGTGCCCGCCGGAGCCGGACATCAGCTGCAGGTAGTCGATGATGACAAGATCCAGGCCCATCTCCATCTTGAAGTGGAGGCACTTGGACCGCAGCGCCGGCACCGTGATGGCTGGCGTGTCGTCGAGGATCAGGCCGGAGCCGCCGATCACGTTGGCGCTCTCGATGAGATCGCTCCACTCCCCGTCGTTCAGCGAGCCGGTGCGGAGCTTCTGGGCATCCACGTGGCTCTCCAGGGAGAAGACACGGTTGATCAGCTGCTCCTTTGACATCTCGAGGGAGAAGATGGCGACGTGCTTGTGATCCCGCACGGCCACCCGGTCCGCGATGTTGAGCGCAAAGGCCGTCTTTCCCATGGAGGGGCGGGCGGCGATCAGAATCAGGTCCGCATTCTGCAGACCCGCCGTCTTGTTGTCGAGGTCCGTAAACCCGGTCGCAATGCCGGTGACATTGCCATCGGTCTTGGAGGAGGCGACGATCTTGTCCACTGCATTCAGGACCACATCCCGAATGGGCACATAGTCCCCCGCATTGTTCTTCTGGGACAGCCGGAACATGCTGTTCTCGGCCCGCTCCACGAGCTCCCTTGCCGGCTCCTTCTCGGCATAGGCGTCGTTTGTGATCTCCTCGTTCGTGCGGATCAGGGACCGCAGCATTGCCTTCTCGGACACGATCCGGCAGTAGCTCTGGATGTTCGCCGAGGTAGGCACCTGGGCGATCAGACCGCCGATCGCCTCGGTGCTGTAGGTCTCCGACGGGAGGTTCTTCTCCCGCAGGGCGTTCTGGAGCGTCACGACGTCGACGGCCATGCCCCTCTGATCGAGCTCGATGATCGTCTGAAACATGACGCCGTACTGCCGGTTGTAGAAGTCCTCTGGCTTTAACTGCTCCTGCGCCTTTGCGATCGCCTGCTGGTCCATCAGCATGGCGCCGATGACCGACATCTCTGCATCGGAGGAGTATGGCATGACTCTGTTTATGGTATTGTCTTCTGCCATCTGCTGTCCCGGCCTCTTACAGCTCTTTCACCAGCACGTACAGCGTTCCGGTCACCTGGGGGTGAAGCCGGATCGGCACCTCATGCATGCCGAAGGTCCGGATCGGCGTGTCCACGACGATCTTCTTCTTGTCGAGGTCCATGTTCCACTGCTTCTTTGCGCACTCCGCGATCTCCTTGGAGGAGACGGAGCCGAAGACAGAGCCGTTCTCACCGGCCTTGAGCTTCACCTCGATCTTCATGCCCTCGAGCTTCTTCGCCAGGTCCTTTGCCTCCTGGAGCTTCTCCGCAGCCACCTTGTCCTCATGGGCCTTCTGGAGCTTTAAGTCGTTCTTGTTCTTCTCGGTGGCCTCCACGCCGACCTTCTTGGGCAGCACAAAGTTGCGCGCATAGCCGTCCGATACGTTCACGATCTGTCCCTTCTTGCCAAGGGACTTCACATCCTCCAATAAGATCACCTTCATGTCATAACCTCCTTCGTCATTTCACTGCTGATGTATCCTGCCCTGTCAGAGCTGCCCCTCCTCGATCATCACGTCGATCGCGTGCTTTAAGACCCCAATGGCCTCTGCGAGGGAGACATCCTCCATCTGGCAGCCCGCCATGTTCATGTGGCCGCCGCCGCCGAGCCGCTCCATGATGACCTGCACGTTCACCTCGTCGATGGAGCGGGCGCTGATAAAAATCTGATTCTGATACTCGGTGAGCACGAAGCTTGCCTTGACGCCCTTGATGTTTAGGAGCTCGTTTGCCGCCTGGGCGCCGATGACCGTCGGGCTCTGGATGCCCTGGCCCGGGCAGATCGAGATGGCAAACGAGGAGCGGTAGATCTCCGCCTGGGAGACCGCATCCGCCTTGGCCTTGTACTCCTGCGCATCCTCGCGGAAGAGCTTGCGGACCCTCGTCACGTCGGCCCCGTTCCTGCGCAGGAACGCCGCCGCCTCAAAGGTGCGCACACCGGTCTTGTTCTGGAAGCTGTTCGTGTCCATGACAATGCCGGCATAGATCGCATCCGCCTCCTCCGGGCGGATCTTGACGTTCTCCCCGATATACTGCAGGATCTCGGAGACCATCTCGCAGGCGCTGGAGGCATACGCCTCCACGTAGGAGAGTGTCGCATTCTCCACGGTCTCCGTGCCGGCACGGTGATGGTCCAGGACGACAATCGACTTGCACAGACGAAGCAGCTCCGGGCACTCGGTGATGCTGGGCTTGTTCACATCCACCACCACGAGGGCTGTGCTGTCCGACACCTTCTCAATGGCCTGCTGGCTGTTGTAAAACAGATCCGAGGGATATTCCGGGTTGTTCCGGAAGAGATTTGCAACGGGCTGCAGAGACGTGGAGACATCGCCCAGCACGATGTGCGCCTCCCGGTTCATCGTCCGCGCGATGCGATAGACGCCGATGGCGGCGCCGAGGCAGTCGAAATCGCCGATCCGGTGCCCCATGATGAAGACCTTATCCTTTGCGGAGATAATCTCCTTGAGCGCCTGGGCCTTGACCCTTGCCTTAACCCTGGTGTTCTTCTCGACCTGCTGGGTCTTGCCGCCGTAGTAGATGATGTTGTCCGGCATTTTGACCACCGCCTGATCGCCGCCGCGGCCAAGGGCAAGATCGATGGCGTTTCGCGCAAACTCATAGTTCTGCGCGTAGGAGAGGCCGTCCACGCCGATGCCGATGCTCAGGGTGATCGCCATCTCGTTGCCGATGGAGACGGTCTTGACATCCGTAAGAAGCTCGAAGTGGGCGTTCTGCAGCTGGATCAGCGACTTCTTGCGCATGATGATCAGGTACTTGTCCTTCTCGATCTTGCTGCAGATGCCGTCGATGGAGGCGATGTACTTATTCACCTTCCTGTCGATGAGGGCAGTCAGGAGTGAGCGCTTGACATCCTCCACGGAGTCCAGTGCCTCCTCGTAGTTGTCCATGTAGATGAAGCCGATGACAATGCTCTGATCATCGACCTCCTGGATGGCGAGGCGCACCGCCGTCTCGTCGAACAGGTAGAGCGCGATCAGCGCGCCCTCGTAGGTACTGCCGTCGATCACGTCGCTGTCCTGTGCCAGCTGGTCCAAGGGGATCCTGCGCATCTCCACCCGGTAGTTGCTGCTCTCGTAGTCGATGACGAGTTTCACGTCGTCCTCGCCCGTGGGCAGCACATCCTTCGTGAGAGACGGGAACACCGAGGAGATCTGCCGATGCAGCAGATTGTCCCGGTTGATGACCCGCTCGAACTCGTAGTTCATCCAGATGATCCTGCCGGACTCATCCAGCACCGCGTACGGCAGCGCCAGGTTCTTCAGGAGCTTCTTCTGCACCTGTCCGTACTCGGTGGCAAAGCTCACAAGCTCGTTCATCACCAGGGAGCGGTTGTTCACGTGCTGATAGATCACGACGGCGAAGTACACCGCCAGAAACAGGCTCAGCACCAGGCCGCTCGGCCAGCTGATGAAGTAGATCAGGAGATCGACGAGGATCAGGAAAAATCCCAGGCGGATCGGCATGTTGAAGTAGCTGCCCACGCCGCCCTTCATCTTGATATGATTGCTCATCTGTCCATAGCCCTTTCCCCCTCCGCGGTCCTCTTTCCTGCGGCCGGGAGCAAATATATTTTTATTATATCATATGGGCGCAGTGTCAGGAAACATATTTTCGGGTATGAGTTCTCCGGAAAAACAAAACAGCTGCAGGCAATTGCCCGCAGCTGCATGATGTCAAATCTTTCCGGATGGCCCGGGTTCTGCTTACCGCTCGGAGTAAGGCAGGATTGCAACGTGTCTTGCTCTCTTGATTGCTGTTGTCAGCTCTCTCTGATGTGTAGCGCAGGTTCCCGTGATTCTTCTGGGAAGGATTTTTCCTCCCTCAGAGATGTACTTCCGAAGCTTGGCAGCATCCTTGTAATCGATGGTGCTGTCCTTTCCGCAGAAAACGCAAACCTTTCTCTTTCTGTGGAAATTGTTCTTACGTCTGAACGGCTTGTCACCGCTTTCCGTCTTTGTGTAAGGCATGTCTTCCTCCAATTTCTTTTTCCACTCGCGTGTCTGCAGCGGACGTTGCAGCCTGACCTCTAGTTAAAGGGCAGCTCCTCGTCGATGCCCTCGGGGATGTTCATAAATCCCTCTACCGCACCGGAAGGGCTCTCCTCCTTCTCCGGAGCAGGTGCACTGCTCTGGGATCTCCCGGCATTTGCATAGCTGCTGTAGTCCGGGCCCGAGGTCTGTGCATTCTTGCTCTCCGCAAACTCCTGATCATCGATCACCACATCGGTGGTATAGACCTTGACACCGTCCTTGTTGGTGTAGGAGCCGGTCTGGATCCTGCCTCTGATGCAGATCTTGGTCCCCTTGTGGAGATACTTCTCTGCAAATTCAGCAGACTTTCCAAATGCCACACAGGAGATGAAATCAGCGGTCTGCTGATCCCCCTGGCTGCTGCTGCGTCCGCGCCTCCTGTCAACTGCAAGCGTATATCTTGCAATTGCCAGAGAGTTGTCCCCCTGTGAATATCTCACATCGGGATCTTTTGTCAATCGTCCCATCAGGACTACAATGTTCATTCTGTCCTCGGCTTTCTGTTACGCTTCGTCCTGCTTCACGCACAGATATCTGATGACGTTGTCCATGATCCGCATTCTCTGCTCGATCTCATGAATGGCAGAACCCTCGGCATTGAACTGAATGAAGTAGTAGTAGCCTTCATTCATCTTCTGAATCTCGTAAGCGAGCTTCTTCTTGCCCCAGTCGTCAACATTTGTGATCTCTCCGCCGAATCTCTCGACAAGAGCCTTGCAATTGTCAACAACTGCAGTTCTGGCATCATCCTCGATCTGCGCATTCACAACAACGCATAACTCGTACTTGCTCATGTGCTTTTACCTCCTTCTGGTCTCTGGCTCACACCCCTCGGTGTGAACAAGGAATTTTGCCCACCTCCCTGCCCCAAAAAAGGCAGAAAAGCAGCGAGGGTGAACCCTCACGGGTTTCTATCCTAACACGGACCCGGGGAGGTTTGCAAGCACATTTTGCATAAATTTCAGATTTTTCGCTGCAAGTACCGGTCAGTCGCAGCTTCCCAGCACCTTTCCGATGCTGTCGTCAATCACAAGGTCCGCCTGCGCATCCCGGGAGGTGGCGCTCTTGTTGATCAGGATCAGCTTATTGCCCCGGTAGTAGTCGATGAGCCCTGCTGCCGGATATACGACGAGGGATGTGCCGCCGATGATCAGGACATCTGCCTCCTGGATCGCCCGGACTGCCCGCTCCAGGGTGTTCATGTTGAGACCTTCCTCGTAGAGGACCACATCCGGCTTGATCCTGCCGCCGCACTTCTCACAGCGCGGCACACCGTCTGCGTGAATCATGTAGTCGACATCGTAGAAGGTGTGGCAGTGCTCGCAGTAGTTGCGCAGCACGCTCCCATGGAGCTCCAGGACGTTTTTGCTGCCGGCCGCCTGGTGGAGACCGTCGATGTTCTGGGTGATGACAGCCTTGAGCTTCCCCTCCTGCTCCCACTGGGCGAGCTTTTTGTGCGCCGCGTTGGGCTTTGCGTTTGCGCCGGGAAGCAGGATCTTGTTCTTATAGAACCGGAAGAACTCCTCCGGCATGGTTTCATAGAACGTGTGGCTTAGGATCTCCTCCGGCGGGTAGTCGTACTGCTGGTGGTACAGCCCGTCCTGGCTTCTGAAATCCGGGATTCCGCTCTCGGTGGAGACTCCAGCGCCGCCAAAGAACACGATATTGTCGGACCCCTTCACGATCTCATTCAGCTTCTGAATCTTCTCTTCGTTTGTCATCCGCTTTCCCTCCTTCCGGCTGGTTCCATTATACAGCAAAAGTCCGGGCGCAAGGCCCGGACTCCTGTGTTTCTCTTCTGGTTTTTGCTGGGATCACTCGATCACGTGGATCCATCCCTCGGGTGCCTCGATCTCGCCCTCCTGGATTCCCAGGAGCGTGCTGCGGAGCTTGGACATCCAGGGTCCCATCTCCTCCATGCCGGATGCGAACTCGTAGTCCTTACCGTGGTCATTGATCTTGCCGATGGGGCTGATGACGGCTGCGGTGCCGCAGAGGCCGCACTCCTTGAACTCGCCGTCCAGAACCTCCTTCAGGTAGACCGGGCGCTCGTCGACCTTCATGCCGAGATAGTGCTCTGCCACATAGACCAGGCTTCTTCTCGTGATGGAGGGCAGGATGGAGTTGGACTTCGGAACGACCAGGGTGTCATCCTGTGCCACAAAGAGGATGTTTGCACCGCCGGTCTCTTCGATCTTGGTTCTTGTCGCCGCATCGAGATAGATGTTCTCTGCAAAGCCTGCCTGATGGGCCTCCACAATGGCCTCCAGGCTCATGGCGTAGTTCAAGCCTGCCTTGATGTTGCCGGTGCCGTGCGGTGCTGCGCGGTCATAGTCTGTGATCCGGACATAGATCGGCTTTGCACCGCCCTTGAAGTAAGGGCCGACGGGCGTGCAGAAGACACGGAACTGGTAGTCATCTGCGGGCTTGACGCCGATGACCGGGCTGATGCCGAAGACATAGGGGCGAAGGTAAAGGGTTGCACCGGTTCCATAGGGCGGAACCCAAGCCTCGTTTGCCTTGACAACCTGATGGACAGCGTCCACGAACTGGTCCACCGGTACCGGCGGGATCTCCAGTCTCTTTGCGGAGTCATACATTCTCTGTGCGTTCAGATCCGGGCGGAATGTCACAATGCGGCCATCCTTGGTCGTATAGGCCTTCAGTCCCTCAAAGACGGACTGGGAGTACTGCAGGACACCAGCGTCCTCGCTCATCACGATCTGATCATCGGTGGTGAGGCCGCCCTCATCCCACTTGCCAGCAGCCGCCGTGTAGTTGGCCACGTACCTGTAGTCTGTCTTGACATAGGAAAAACTTAAGTTTGCCCAGTCGAGGTTTTTCTTCTCCATCTGATTTTCCTCCATACTGCCGCCAGATATCTGGTTTTCTCTTGACGCCCATTATAGAACCGTGGGCTCCTTTTTTCCATAGGTAGATTGTATGACGCTGGTGGAAAAAATCCCCACATTCCGTCGTTTTTCCGCCATCACCATACAGATTTCGTATCGTTACCGTCTCTCCATTTTCTTTTCTTCCAACTGTCCAGGCAGCAGCTTCTTCTGCTTCATGCGGTGATTTTCCCCTCCGCGAGGATCTTCTTCCCGCGCAGCTTCCAGTGGATCTTCCGAACAGAACGAGGCGCCAGGGTAAAGAGAAGAAGATAGATCCGGTTCTTTCCGGTAAGATGCGGTCCAAACAGCGTATCCTTTACGTGTCTTCTCAGATACCGCACCGTCTCTTCATAAAATCCGTTCTCCCCGTTCATGTCCGGGATCGGCACATGGAGGAGGTAGTCGAGCCGCTCATAGAGTCCAAAGCGCCGCGCCGCCGCCGCAAGATCGGGATACCGCGCCACAAGGCTGGTCTCGCACCAGTCGGCGTGGTGAATGATGTCCACGTAGACCCTTGAGAACTTTGAGGGGTTGTCCGCGATCCTGGTGACGGATCCTGCCCGGTGCACGACCCGGTACCCCCGCACGGGGAGCCGCAGCACCCCGGAGAGGTCCTGTCCCTTCTCCTTTGCCGCCATCTCCATGAGAAGACGGAAGTCCTCCCCCGTCGTCCCCTCCGGGAACCGGAAGGACTGCATGAAGTCCGCGGGAAGGAGCGCGGTGCAGAAGGAGGCATCCCCCGTGTAGAGAAGCAGGCTCTCTGCGAAGTCCCTGGGAGTCAGAAGGTCCTCCCGCTCCGGCGGGATCACCACATCCTGCAGGGGCTCTCCCTGCTCGTTAACCTCCTCCCTGCCGATCTGGACCATAAAGTTTTTTGCCCGCATCCGGACGAGCTTTTCTGCCCCCGCAAGGAGGTTCTCATACATGTCCGGGTGAATCCAGTCGTCCGCATCCACAAAGCCGAGGTATCGTCCCCGGGCATGGGCAAGGCCCACGTTCCTTGCACTGGAGGCGCCGCCGTTCTCCTTGTCAAAGACCCTGATCCGGGGATCGGCCTTGGCAAGCTCCCTGCAGATCTCAGGAGACCGGTCCCTCGAGCCGTCATTGACAAGAAGGATCTCCAGATCCTCCACGGTCTGCGCCTGGATGGAGCCCACGGTCTTTCTGAGAAACCGCTCCGCGTTGTAGACGGGAACGATGACGGACAGGAGGGGTCTTGTCTGCGTGTTGTCTGCTTCCATGTTGTTTTCCTCTCCGCCTCTTCAGCACCGGACAAAGGGCTTTGCCCCGGGGTCTGCGGATGCCGGTCCCTCCTTCGGGGCTCCTGCAAGCCCTTCACCCGCAAGAATCCCCTCTGCCACGCCGCAGAGCGCCCTGGCGGCGTGGTCCGCATTCCAGAGGTCCGTAATCGTCTCCACTGCCCGCTCCCCGAGCGCTGCCGCCCTCCCGGGATCGCGCAGAAGCCCTGTGACCGCTGCCAGGAGCTGATCATACCGCCTGCTCTCGTAGACAATGCCGTTTTCCCCGTTCCGCAAAAGGAACGGCACAGCCCCCGCCTCGTTTCCCGCAATCACGGCACAGCCGCTGTTCATCGCCTCATTGACGACGGCGCCCCAGCCCTCGCCCGCATCGCTGGTAAAGACAAAGAGATCCGCCCGCTCCATCGCACTGCGCACCCGGTCCGGAGAAGTGAGGCCAAGCACCGTGACCTGCTGCGTAAGATCCTGCTCCTGCAGGGCCCTCCGGAAGGCCTCCTCGCCATCGCCCCCGCCTGCAACCGTCAGATGGAAGCGCTCTCCCCTCTTCTTCAGATCCCCTGCCAGTCGAAGCATCATCTCCGGGTGCTTGAATTCCACAAAGCGGCCTGCCCAGACAAGTTCCGGAACACCGTCCTTCCTGGCCTCGTCCTTGATCTTTCGAAGCTCCCCCGGCGCGTAGTGCCGGCAGGGAGGGAAGTACCCCCAGCGCAGCTTTTTCCCGGGGAATGCGTGGATGAGCTGAAAGTCCGAGGCCACATATCCCCCGGCGCAAAGAAGGTAGTAGGGCTTTTTTGCATACCTTGTGTACTGCCGGTACTTCGAAACAAGGCCCCGCGGGGAGACCGCCTTCCACTGCCCGTCCTTGTAGATGCGCTCTGAGATCCGGAAGGTGACCTTATCCGGGGCCAAAAGCCGCTCCCCAACGAGGGATTCCGCCTCCGGCGCCCAGCCGGCAAGCAGCACGTCACAGGAGAGGATGGCCTTTCGTGCCCGCTCCGGCTCCTCCCAGAGCTTTATGACATAGGAAGGCGTCTCCTCCTTCCAACCCATCCGGAGGCGCTCCTTCTCCATCTGCTCGGTCTGGATAAAGAGAAAGTTTCGCCCTGTCACCTCCTCCATGGCCTCGCAGAAGGGGATCTGGTGGTGATTGATGTAGTTGGAAACAAACACAGCGTTCATGCTACTCCCCGCAGATGCTCCGGTAGATCTCCAGAAGGCGCCGGTAGTTCGTGTCCGGATTGTGCCGGATGGCAGCCGTGCGTGCGGCGCTCTCCCCGAGGAGGACAGCCACGTCCGTATCGACCAGGATCGTCTCCACACCCTCTGCCAGCTCCGTGACCCTGCCCGCCGGGAACAGAATTCCCTCCTCCCCGTCGGAGACCATATCCCCGATGCCGCCGACCTTGGCGGCGACGACGGGCACCCCGAGGAGCATGGCCTCGCAGAGCGCATTTGGCGAGTTCTCCACAGCAGAGGGGCAGACAAAGACGTTGCAGCGAAGGTATTGCTCCTTCATCTCCTCCGCGGAGAGCTTTCCCAGCATCGTCACATGGTCCTGGAGGCGGTACTTCCGGATGAGGCTCTTTAAATACAGACCGTAGGAACTGATCCAGAGCGGCTCCGGGTATTTCTTCTTCTGGTTCGGCGTGTCGCCGATGATGGAATTGCCCGCCACGCAGAGATGGGCATCCGGGAACTTCTCCAGAATCAGCGGCATCGCCTCGAGCATGTAGTGAAAGCCCTTGAGGGGATAATCCCCCTGGCTCAGGAATATCCTTCCCGGCTCCATCGCGGCGGGATCCCACCGCCCCGAATAGAACGGCGTCCGCATGGTCTCATCCATCTTGTGATAGACCGCACCCGGGCTGATCTCCCCGGTGATCCGCCGGTCGAAGGAGGTCCGCCCCGTGATGTGGGCAGTGTGGTGCAGCGCATGCGCCTCATTTCTCGCCCGGATCTGAAACTTGTGCTGCTGCTGCTCGAGGGAGTCCCTCCGGTACCAGTCGCGGAAGGTCACCCGCTTCTGGACCTTGTAGGGGAGATCCGCCATGTAGGCAGCCGCGATCGAGCAGCACAGGCCCTGGATTCCGACAAGCGTCCGCTCCGGATCCCGGAACGAGCGCACCATCGCCAGCGCATGGGGAAACTCCGTGCCGAAGATGTGCACCATGTCCGGCTGGTAGTCCGCAAGGATCTCCCGGAACCTCGTCTCCAGGGACCTGTCGTAGACCTCCGGGGCATTCAGGTTCTCGAGAAACCCGTAGAAGTGAACCGTCCCCGCCGCGTCCGGCTCCCCGAAGTCGGAGACGGGATAGGAGAAGCTGCAGTTTCCAACCTCCGCAGGCACCGGGCAGGCGACAGCAAGGTCCACCAGGTTGTCCCCGTTTCCGGGCTCCTGGATGAGACGCGCGAAGCTCCCCGAGAGCCACCCCTCCCGGTTGGAATAGGGCAGCCCCATCTTCTGCGCAAACGCAGGGAGCATGATGTTGCAAAGCCATAGCACTCTCATGTCAATTCTGTCTGTGTCCTCTTCTGAGCCGGTATACCGTGTTCTTCACCGCATCATAGATCGCGGCGGTGTGCTTTCCCGTGGCGAGCTTCTCCCGGAGCGGCTGCAGGGAGACCACCAGATAGGCCCGGTACAGGGCCCGCTCCCTTCCCGTAAAGTACTGCTCCGTGATGATCCGGTGCTCCCTGTCGGAGAGCGCTCTCCCCCGCTCCGTCTCCGAAAAGCCGCCGCCCTCGTAGTCCGCGATGACAAGAGGCAGGCAGGTGGTCTTTGCCCCCTCCCGCATCACGCAGTACAGAAAGTGCTCGTAGTCCGCCCGGACCAGGTACTTCGTATCAAACTGCCGCTTTGCAAACAGGTCCCTCGTGTAGAAGCAGGCCTGGTGGCAGGGAAGATACCGGTACATCGCAAAGTGGGACATCTGCGGATTGGCCGCTACCCTCTGGCCTGTGCGCTCCTCGATGACATCCCCGTAGAAAATCGCACTGCTCCCGGCGAAGGAGAGGGCAGCATCGCGCACCCCTGCGAGGACCCTGCTGTCGTGCAGCACATCCCCGCAGTTCAGGAAGTAGATGAGCTCTCCCTGGGCGCAGGAGAGCGCCTCGTTCATCCCGTCATAGATGCCCGCATCTTTCCTGCAGATCAGCCGGATGCGGGGATCCTGCGGGATCGTCTCCAGCGAGCCATCCGTGGAGCCGGCATCCTTGATGATGACCTCCAGATCCTGGCAGGTCTGGCAGAGGATGCTCTCCACCGTCTCCTTCAGTTTGTCCCCCGCATTGCGGCTCACCACAATGACGGAAAAATAAGGTGTATTCATCGTCTCAAAAGGGTTCCCTCAATGCTCCGGGACGGCGTCTCGGGCAGGTCGGAAAAGAGAAAGCTCCGGTAGGGCAGGATCCGAATCGTGCTCGCCGATGCCCGCCGCAGAAACCAGGCGAACAGGACGATGGCTGCCAGAATGACGGGCAAAAGGAGTCTCCGTCCTGTCTTTTCCCGCTTTTTCGGAATTCTCCGAAGGAGGGAGGGGATGAGGAAGATCTGGGTCGTCACAAGGTAATAGCAGATCCTGGAGAGTTCCGGGATGAACGAGCCAAAGACGTAGATCCCGAGGGCCAGCAGGTTTGCCTGATAGTAGAACCGCATCTTCCCGGTCTGCTCCCGGGGGCTCTCCCCGAGAAGGTGAAAGACGTACCAGGAAAGAAGCAGCAAAAGCACACACCTGCCGATGTTGGGCCAGCTGATGCTGCCTCCTGCTGCCAGGATCTCCGTGTCCTCATAGGAGGGATAGAGCTTTATGATGACCTCCATCCAGCGGCTTCTCGTCGCGTAGAACCCGGCACCGAGCACCGCAAGCAGCACGAGCTGCCACCTCTTCCAGGCATAGGCCGCCATCGGGTACAGAACAAGGACGACAAAGACCGACTTGTGGAAGGTTGCCGCAAAGAGAATCGAGAGCACAAACCACAGGTACTCCCTCCGGAAGAAAAACCGGAGAGAAAACAGCGCCACGGAGAGCGCAAAGTAGTACCGCACCGTGTTGTAGGTCTGAAAGTAGCAGCCCGACATCATGAACAGGAAAAAACACAGGCCAAAGTCCTCTCCCCCCTCGTCCCGGATCGCAAGCAGGAACAGAAGGATCGTGAAGAACGCAAAGAGCGCGAACACGAGCAGGTAGTTCTCATACCCGCAGAGCCCGTAGATCAGCTTCACAAACAGGTTGAAGCCCTCCTCCGTCGGCACGTAGGCATCGACGGAGGCGAGGTGGAAGAACTCCACGTAGCGCATGTAGTCATTTCCCGTCGCCTGCCGCAGGGCAGAAGGGACAAACAGGACGAGAAACAGGAGGACATACAGAATCCGCTGCGCCTGTCTGCCCCGGGTCAGGACGCCCGCCTGTCCCTGCACACGCCCGAGCTGTCCGATTTTTGCCGCGAGCAGGATGGAGACCGCGGCGATGGCAGCATAGAGTATCACGCTTCTCTCATTCCCTTCTTCATCAGCTGATAGGCCCGCTTCACCGGGATCTGCCGGCACATCTTCTCCCGCTTGGCGAGCAGAAAGCGGAGCGCCAACGGCTTTGCCATCCGCCCGTAGAGGTAGTGGTACAGGGCGCCCCGATCGTAGAAGAACTTCTCGTTGTAGCCGGTAAACCAGGTGGAGGCCTCTCCGTTCTCCCGGTTCTTCTCGTGGCCGATGGTCACGGGGACCGCAAGGATCCGAAGGCCCTTCTTCAGGCAGTCGTGCAGAAACAGGGAGTCCTCCCCGTTGGAGTACTTCGCCCCGCCCCCGAACAGGAGCGAGAACCAGACATTGGCCCTGCGGATGCTCTCAAGCCTGCAGCAGAGCGCATAGGTCGGATACCTGCCGTAGTTGTACCAGCGCACCCTTCGTGTCCTGGTATTCTCATAAGTGCGCCTCGACTTCTCCGCCATCACGTTGAAGGCCAGGATGTCCTCCTTCGGGTGCTCCTCGAAGGCCTTCAGCACCTTGTGCGCATAGTCATCGTCGTAGATGATGTCGTCGTCCGCAAAGAGGATCAGATCTCCCCTGGCTCGCATCAGCGCGTTGTTGCGGTTGAGGCCGACGCCCCGCTCCGCAAACGCAAAGGAGCGGACCGTGTGTCCCTTCCTCGTAAACTCCTTGAACGCCACCTCCTGGCACTGGTTGCAGATCACGGCGTCCGTGGTAAGATTCATGTGCTCCGCCAGCATGATGTCATTTTCCTGCACGGCGGCAACCAGAACTTCAAGCGTCATAATATCTCACTTTTCCCTGTAATAGTGCTGAAGGAACCCGCCGTCCGCATGAAGCAGCACGGCGCCCGCCACGGTTCCGCCAAGGTCGCGGATCCGGTTCAGGAGGTGCTCCGTTCCCGTCCCTCTGGCACTTCCATAGAAGAGGACAAGAAGAACCGTCTCGCCGGCAAGGTCCTGCTTTCCTGCTGCCGCAAAGCGCCCGCCGGAAAGAGCAGCCTCCGCAGCCGCCTCCTCCTTCTCCGAGAGGCCGCAGAGAAGGATCTTCCCCTCCGCCTTCTCCAGAAGTACCTTTTTGTTTTCCTCCCCCTCCGCCTGCAGAAAGGCGGGGATGGGCTTTTTCCCCTGTCCTGCCGTGACAAAGAGCACCGGGATGCCATAGCGCTTCCTCACATCCTCCGGCGTGTACACCGCATCATCGAGGGTTTCCCTGAGCCAGATCCCGAGGGCAGAGAACAGGAGCCCGAGGACAAGTCCCAGGAGCGCCGCGTTTCGGCTCCTGTCCTGCACCACAACAAGCGTGGGGTCCGTCGCAGACAGGAAAGTGATCGCATCAAACTCCTCTGCGGTCTTCCCGAAGTGCACCAGGGCATCCCGGATCGCCTTTGACAGTCCTTCCGCCTTCTCCTTCGTGTTGCAGGTCACCGTGACGGTGAGGAACCGGATGTCGGAGATGAGGTCCGCCTTTGTGTCGGCCTTTGCCTCCTCCATCGTCATTCCCTCCGGGAGCTCCGCCTCGATCGTCTCCGTAATGCCGGGATGGGTGAACAGAAGCCCCTGCCACGTCGCCGCATTGTAGTAGTCATACGCGGTCTGCGTGTTCTCATTGTAGGCAAAGGTGAGCTCATAGGTGGCCTCAGTCTCATACTGCCGCTGCCCGCGCACGGTCACGATGACCGCGGTGTAGATCAGAAAGAAGACGAGTGCCAGGGCGGCCCCGGAAACCGGCACAACCCAGAGCCTTCGCATCGTCCTCAGATATACGCTTCTTGCATCCGGCTGTTCTCCGGTATGTGGATCCTGCATGCTGTCCTCTTCTTCCCTCTGACGATTACGGTTTCGTCTCTTCCCCGTCCTTCAGTGCTGTCGTCTGTCCCGCGTCCACGCCCTCCGTGCTGTCCGGCTGGAACAGGATCTTGAGCGTGAGCAGCATCAGCTTGATGTCGAGCCAGACAGAGTAGTTCTGGATGTAGGTGAGATCGAGTTTTAACTTGTCATAGGGCGTTGTGTTGTACTTGCCATAGACCTGGGCATAGCCGGCAAGTCCCGCCTTTACCTTCATGCGGTAGGCAAACTCCGGCATGTCCTTCTCATACTGGGCGATGATCTCCGGCCGCTCCGGTCTCGGGCCGATAAAGCTCATGTCGCCCCGCAGGATGTTCACGAGCTGCGGCAGCTCATCGAGCCGGCACCTGCGGATGAAGTGGCCCACCGGCGTGATCCGGTCGTCGTGCTCTGCAGCGAGCCTTGCCACACCGTCCTTCTCCGCATCAACCCGCATGCTGCGGAACTTGATGATCTGAAACTTCTTCTGGTGAATCGTGCACCGGGTCTGCTTATAGAACACCGGTCCCCCGTCATAGGCCTTCACGAGGATGGCCGTGATCAAAAACAGGGGCGAGGTGATGACCAGCAGGATCACGCTGCAGACCACATCAATCAAACGCTTCCAGAACCGCTGCCCGAAGGTCAGGGCATACTCCCTCGTCATGTACAGCGGCGTGTCAAACAGATGGAGCTGGGTGGAGCCCTTGATCAGGACGTCCGGGATCTTCGGCATCATGTAGATGCGGATGTTCCTCTCATAGCAGAACTTGATCAGCTGGTCCCGGTCCGCGACGTCGATGTCCCACAGGACCACGGCCCAGCTCTTCGAGAGGATGCGCTGCTCTACAGCGGGGAGTCCCTCCGCGATGTTGATCTCCTCCTCCACCCGGTACCGGTCCGGCCGGGAGGCAAACTTGTTCATGATGTCCTGGATCGGCCGCACGCCGTGCACCACGAGGAGCGGCGTCGGCGGAAAGACCTTCTTGTAGACTTTGTCCGACAGGTTCACCCAGAAGATCGCAAACAGCACCTGCACCAGCGTGCACAGGGCCACGGGCCCAACCGGCAGCGTCCAGTTCCGAAGGAGCGAGTCCTGGAAGTAGGAGATGATGTTCACGAGAAGCAGGGAGAAGACCTGGGACAGGATCACGTCCAGAGGCTTCATGTAGCCCGCCTTCATGCCCCCGTAGGTGGACATGAAGAACAGAAGGAGCACGAAATAGATGGCAAGGACCAGCACATGCCCCTTGAAATAGAACTTCAGCTTGAGCCGCACCAGCGGGTAGTAGGACTGAAACCACAGGACTGCGTACAAAAGGACCTGTACGATCACCCCGAGGAGCGGCATCTCCAGCGCTGCGACCCTGCGCAGCGAATCTCTCTTTTTTGTCATATGCCTCACAACCTGCCCCGGGTGCTGTCTGCTGCCTCTTCCCCGGGAGTCTCTGTCTTTTCCGTTCCGGTGGATTTTTCTGCGGCATCCGCGGAAGGATCCGGTGTCTTCTTCCCGGCATCATCCCCATCCTGTCCGTCCTTCTCCCGAAGCAGATAGATCGGGCGGTTCTTCACCTCCAGATAGGTCTTGGAGAGGTACTCGCCGACGATGCCGATGCACAGAAGCTGAATGCCGGAGACGAGGAGAATGATGCACACGAGAGACGGCCAGCCGCTGGTGGGATCGCCGAAGGCAAGCTTCCTTATGATCACCACGAGGATGCCGATGATCGCAACAAGGAAGAACAGGATGCCGGTAAACGAGGCGATGGCGAGGGGCTCCGTCGTGTAGGCGACAAGGCCGTCAATTGCATAGAGGAACAGGCTCCAGAAATTCCACTTTGTCTTCCCGTGCGCCCGCTCGATGTTCTCGTACTCGAGCCACTTCGTCTTAAAGCCCACCCAGCTGAAGATGCCCTTAGAGAAGCGGTTGTACTCCGTGACGGAGAGAATCGCATCCACTACCTGGCGCTTCATGAGCCGGTAGTCCCGGGCGCCGTCCACGATCTCGGTCTTCGAGTACCGGTTGATCATGTGGTAGAAGCGCCGTGCAAACCAGGAGCGGACCGGGGGCTCTCCCTTTCTCGTGGTGCGGCGGGTCGCCGCCTGGTCATACCCCTGCTCCAGGTATCCGAACATCTCCGGAAGGAGTGAGGGCGGATCCTGCAGGTCCGCATCCATGATGGCGACATAGTCGCCCCTTGCGTTCTGAAGGCCGGCATACATCGCGGCCTCCTTGCCGAAGTTCCTGGAGAACTGCAGCAGCACCACCTTCGGGTCCTTCTCCCGGAGCTTTAGGACGTTCTCCGCCGTTTTGTCGGTGGAGCCGTCGTCCACGTAGATCAGCTCGTAGTCGATGCCCTTGGAATCGAAAAACGGCTTGTTCTCGATAAAGGCGTTGTAAAAATACTCTATGTTCTCCTCTTCGTTGAAGCAGGGAACGATTGCACTCAGAAGACTCATAGCAACCTCTTTTGCAGAATGTCATGTTGCCTGCGAAAAGCGCAGGAAAGCCCGCCTTATTGTATCAACATTTTTCAAATTAATACAGAGCGGGGAAAAAGGCTGTTTCCCAGGAAAGGTAAAACAGCGGCAGGCAAAAAAGAGGGACCGGTTCTGCTCTCCGGCCCCTCTTCCTGATTCTACTTGTTTGCCGATGCCTTCAGGAAGGCCTCCGTGCGGGGGCTCTTCGGTTGGTGGAAGAGCTCTTCCGGGCTCCCCTCCTCCTCGATCTTCCCCTGGTCCATGAACACGACCCGGTCGGCCACGTCCCTCGCAAAGTTCATCTCGTGGGTGACGACGATCATCGTCAGGCCGTTCTCCGCGAGGTCCTTCATGACATTCAGGACCTCGCCCACCATCTCCGGGTCCAGGGCGGAGGTGGGCTCATCGAAAAGCATGAGCTTCGGGTCCATGCACAGTGCCCGCGCGATCGCAACGCGCTGCTTCTGCCCGCCGGAAATTGTGCGCACATCGGCGCCGGCGAACTGCCGCATGCCGACCTGGTCCAGATGCTGCAGGGCGATCTCCTCCGCCTCCTCCTTCGAGCGCTTTAAGACCATACGCTGGGGCTTCGTGCAGTTCTCCAGGACATTCATGTTGGAGAAGAGGTTGAACTGCTGAAAGCACATCCCGACCTTTGCCCGGTAGGCGTTGACGTCCTTCGTGTGCAGGATGTCCTCTCCGAACACGCGGATCGTGCCGCTGTCCGCCCGCTCGAGCAGGTTGATGCAGCGAAGGAGGGTGGACTTGCCGGAGCCGGAGCGCCCGATCAGGCACACCACCTCCTTCTCGCTGACGGAGAAGTCCACACCCTTGAGCACTTCCAGATTTCCAAAGCGCTTATGGATATCTCTGATTTCCACAACAGGCTGTTCTGCTGCCATCGCCGTCATCCTTTCTGATTCCTGTTTGTCCGCATCAGGGGCGCATTGGAGGGATCCGTGTCGCTCATCGGGATCGTCAGGGCCGCCGTGCGGTTCATCCGCTTCTCAATGCAGTTGAGAATCACGCTCGCGATCGAGGTCAGGAGCAGATAGATCATCGCCTCCAGAAAGTAGGTCTCCGTGAAGTGGAATGTGGAGCCCGCAATGCTCTTTGCCTGGAACATCAGCTCCGTGATGGAGATGATCATCAGCACGGAGGAGTCCTTGATGTTGACGATGAGCTCGTTGCCGATCGCGGGGAAGGCGTTCCGGATTGCCTGCGGGAGCACCACCGCAAACATGCACTGGGCATTGGACATGCCAAGGCTCCTTGCGGCCTCCGTCTGTCCCAGGTCCACAGCCTGGATGCCGGAGCGGACGATCTCCGCCATGTAGGCACCGGTGTTGATGCTGATGACAAAGATGGCTGCCGTCAGGGTATCCCAGTGGATCACGTTCAGCAGAGCGTAGTAGATGAACACCGCCTGCACCATCATGGGAGTGCCGCGGAAGACCGTGATGTAGATGTTGGCAGCGACATCAAACAGCTTCTTGAAGAACCTGGCGGCAGGGCTTGCCGTCAGATCCAGCTTCACCGCGCGAAGACCGCCCACCACAAGGCCAAGGACCAGGCCGAAGGCCGTGCCCGTCAGGGCGACGATCAGCGTGGTCCGGACTCCCAGCAGCAGACTGGATCCGTATTTTGACAGTATCTCGTAACAATTTTGGATAAACATGATGCCAGTCGGGCCTTTCCGTGTTCTTCCTGATTACTCGTTTGCAGGCTGGCGCTCAACAGCAGCCTCCATCAGTTCGTTTCTCTCGTCGGTGGAGATGGCAGTAAGGGCCGTGTCGAGCTGATCCTTCAGATCCGTGTCCTCCTTGCGGACGGCGATGGAGACGGAGGTGTCAGCGTCAAAGCCTTTTCCCTCTGCAAAGCGCACGATCGCAAGATCCGGGTTTGCTGCCACAACGCCGTTTGCCACAGGGAGCTCAGAGACGACGCCGTCCACCGCGCCTGCCTGCAGGGCCTGTATGGCAGCGGGGAAGGTCTCCGCTGCGGGCTGATGGGTGACGCCCTGGATCTGATCAATGACCTCATCGTAGATCGTGTTCATCTGGCCCTGCACCACAGCACCGGAGAAGTCCTGAATGCTGGTGGCGGAGGCGTAGTCACTGTCCGCCCTGACGATCATGACCTCCTCAGAGGTGTAGTAGGGAGAGGTGAAGGCAACCTCCTGCTCCCGCTCCGGGGTATCGGTCATACCGGCGATGATGGCATCGATCTGGTTGTTCTGCAAAGACAGGATCAGGTTGTCCCAGTCGAGCTTGACGATCTGCACCGGTCTTCCGAGGGCGTCCGCCATCCTGGCTGCGATGACAACATCGTAGCCATCTGCATAATCAGTGTCGGAGATGGGCTGCGTGAATTCATTCTGCGTGGTTGTCGTCCAGTTGAACGGCGCGTAGTTGCACTCCATGCCGACGCGGAACGGATCTCCGCTCGCAGTGCTCTCTGTCGCAGCCGCTGCCGCTGCGGTCGTTGCAGCAGCATCTGCAGAGGATGCGGCCGTTGACGCAGCCGCAGAGCTCCCGGAACCGGAGCCGCAGCCTGCAAGCAGCATGGCGGTTGAGACAGCCAGTGCAGTGACAAGTGACATCTTCTTCATAACAATCCTCCTTTTGTCCGCAGCAGGCAGCTGCACCCTTCCTCGTCAGGACACCAGGGAAAAAAAGAGGGCCGTATGCTGTGCACTACGCATACGGTCCTCTCCAACTCCCATATCAATAGCGCCTCTTCGTTCACGAAGGAGTGGCACAGATCTTCTCTGTACCCCCACGGTCCCGCGCCCGCCGGCCCGGTCCGTTCGGCGGTGACTGCCTTTCTGCCCGTTCCCAGCCTGCCGGCTCCCGGACATACTCTTCTACACCGCTACCTCTATATTTTCCTGTGCTCCCAATGTAATGCCCGTCCCCCTGCTTGTCAACCGATTTTGTTTTTCTGTATACGAAAATGCGATTTGGGGTCAAAAAAACCTCTGCAGCAGTGCCGCAGAGGTTTCGTTCTTCAATAGGTTCCGGGCTCCCGGAAGATCGCAACGCCCACAAGACCGGGGCCAGTGTTGATCGCCATGGTCGCCGTGATCTGCTGTTCAAAGAGGATCTCCGCATTCTGGAGGGTGCTCTCCAGCATGGCCTGCATCGCCATGGCCTCCTCATGGGCATTGCCCTCCTCGATCACGATCCAAACCCTGTGGCCAAAGCAGAACTTCACGACCTGCTCCGCCAACTTGATCTTGGCAAGCTTCGCTCCGCGAATCTTTGCCTCGGTGTAATAGGTCCCGGACTCATCGCAGGAGATGATGGGTTTGATCTGCAGCACAGAGCCCACGGCTCCTGCCACCTTGCCAATCCTGCCGCCCCGCTGCAGATACTTCAGCGTGTCCATGTAGAAAAAGACCTTGCTGTCCCTAATCTTCTCCTGCATGCCGCTCACCACCTCGCGAAAGGGCCTGCCGAGCTTGAGCTGTTTTGCCGCCCAGATCGCAAACAGGCCTGCCCCCACGGAGATGTTTCTGGAGTCAAAGACAAAGACATCCAGATCCTCCATCTCCAGCGCAGCCAATCGAAACGTATTGCTGGTCCCGGACAGGCCCGAGGAGATCGTCACCGCAATGACGTGCTCAAAGCCCTCCTGCTTCAGGTTCTCGTACTCGTCCATGACCTCGGCAATCGAGGGCGTGGATGTGGACGGGAACTCATTCGGAAAGCGGTTGTATATGGTCATGGGATCGATGTCCACACCGTCCCGGTAGTCCTTCTCCGGATAGATCACGCGGAGCGAAATGATGCGAATGTCGTACTGTCTGCGCACAACCTCCGGAACATCACAGCCGGAATCGATCAGTACCGCAGTCTTCTGCTCGTTCATTGCAAGGCCTTCCTGCCTGTCGGCACCTCCGGCAGACTACGTAGTTTTTTAAACCACATCTTTAGGATACCTTTTTTGACACGATTATTCAACGAAGTCATAGTTACTATTCACAGGGGTGAAACCCAAATCTGAATAACATCATTACCATTGACACAGAGCGGAGAATGCCTGATTTTACGGCGTTCTCCGCTCTATTTTGTATTGTGTGAAAACTCAAGACTGAAGT
>Ga0256404_1005670_pt1 | contig 21742 bp, 18 predicted proteins | sample RumenRJG_01DNA_FD_185990 | JGI IMG/M metagenome (GOLD analysis project Ga0256404, IMG submission 185990) | Bovine rumen microbial communities from Lethbridge, Alberta, Canada - RJG_01 | ecosystem: Host-associated > Mammals > Digestive system > Stomach > Rumen | place: Canada: Alberta | collected...
ACACACTTATTTAAATATTTTTCTACATTATAAGCAGCAATAGATACAGTTAATATTTTCATCTTTTTCCATTTCTTCTCTTATAAATATTTATAAATATTAACAAATATAGCATCATAAAAAATATTGAATATTCAAATGCCTTCAAAGCATCTGCAAATTGTCTTCTAGGTAATGTAAAAAAGGAAAGCATCAATACAAGTTGTAGGTATGTATGCCAGGCATCATGGTATTTATCTTCTTTTATAAAATATGTCAGCAAATAGCTCAATGGAATCATTATCAAGATTCCAAACCATCCAAAATTATAATAGCTTTCAGCAATCAAGGAAAAACCAACGCCAAAGCTTAAATAGCTTTTTCCATATAAAATATTAGCATTATAAAGCCATGTTTCCCCCAAATAACTCTTTAAAGCCGGATATACAGATTTTAGCCCAAGAGTTTTTGGAACTAAGAGTGCAAAAGCCACTAAATATGATATTCCATATCTAAAACCTGTTTTTGCTGGGATATATTCCATTACGAAGCATAGACTAGTAAAATTGAATCCCATTTCCTCTAACGCTGCAGAGAAATAATTCCCGCTTATTGAAGTGCCAAGGTTTCCTGTAAGTCTGTATCTTGCCACGATTACCGACAAGATAATTAAAGCTATACCAGTAATAAATAAAAGTATAATATTCTTCTTTTTATCTTTTGGATTTGCCGCATTGTATTTATAAAGAGCATAGACTATTAATGCACTTACACCACCTGACCTATCAGCAACTGCGATCATTGCTAATGCGACAACAATATAGAGAAAGGATACGATTTTTTTCCTCCTTCTGGACGTAGAAAAGCACAAAAAAACTAAGGCAGATGGGAAGTAGAACTGTTGTAATGCCCGACCAATTCCAGTTTCTGACATTGCCCCTCTAAATTGGTTGCTAATAATAGTACCAGACGTTAGCGCATTTATTGCTGACAACAAATTTACCGGAACAGAAATAATACCAGTAATTACAAACATCCATAGAGCAGCCTTAGCAACGATATCCTGATTATCTACTATTTTTTTGGTCCATTTTCCACTGCCTTTTATTTTATGAAGCTCGCTATTATTCCCATTAACTATTAGCGAAGAAAATAAAGTGTATACCTGGATAGCAATCACGGTGAATTTTACCGCATTGGTTAATAAGTTGTCAGAAAACAGCTCAACATAAAAGCTATGGAAACTTTCGTCAACAGCGTAAGCAATAGGTAAACCAAATTGGAATAGAATAAAAAGAAGCAAATAAAGATTAGAAACCGAAAAAATTTTCTTTTGAATCAGACAATATGAAAAGAAGGAAAAAAAGATAAATATGATACCTATCCTGGATAGATTAATAAAGGTTCCATTATAGGAAATCAAAATAATAGTTGAAAGTAACAATGAAATAATTTGACTAATAATTACTATTAGTACTCTTCTGTTTGCTTTTAGACTCATTTTTTCTTCCTATAAGCTAATAATAAATATATTTTTTTTAGAAAATATAAGCCAAAAAACGATAGAGCTATCGCCATTTTTAGCTTCAACTTTACTTTTTTATCTTTTAGAGCACAAACTCTGTATTTTTTTACAACGCTCTCAATAGTCTTTTTACTTTGAGTTGCAGTTGGGCATAGCAACATATAAATTGTAAAAAGTACATTTAAAACACGAGCTCTAAACCCAGTTGCATTTTCACAATTTGCAGTTTCAATTTCCTGTTTCAATCCATAAACAGTAGAGAGTATCTGAGCGTCTGAATACTGTTTATGCATTGCACTATTATCATTATCACTGTAAAAATAATCTTTTGCAGAAATATAGGACACATTTAATGTTTGCTGCAAATATTCATACATAAAAATAAGATCTTCACCAATGGCATATGGTTTAAATATTATTTTTTTTACAATAGCCACTTTATAAATAGTGCCCCATACAGCAGTTACTTCCATTTCATCAAATGGGGCTCTCGAATAATATAAATTGTCTAAGGCTTCATTTTTCGAAGCAACTTTTAATTGCGTTTGGGCTGGTTCAGAATCTGATGCAGAAACTACACCATAACCAATTTTATTATGGACACATGAGCATTTTGCTAAATCAGTATTGCTATCATTTATTCCATCATAGAGATCGCCTAGATAATTCTCTGCTACATAATCATCAGCATCAATAAATGTTAGGAATGCGCCATTTGCCTCTTCTATTCCTGCATTACGAGCACTGCTTACACCACCATTGTTTTTATGTATAACGATGATACGGGAATCACTCTCTTTATACTGATCCAAAATTGATCCGCAATCATCGGGAGAACCATCGTCAACTAATATCAGCTCAAAATATTGATATGTTTGAGATAGTATGCTCTCTATACAACGATTCAACAAATCATAAGGAGCCTTATAAACTGGAACTATAACACTAATGAGATTTCTTTCTGTCATATTCCTTTTAAGCATATAAGCAGCGAAATATTGGTTAGATAAATATAGTAGAACTAATCCATATATTGCCTATTTTGAATTATTGAAAATAGTCCAGCTGGTATTAAGCCAGCACTAATAGGCTTAAATATATACGGAATGCCCTTAGGATATAACTTCAAATCTTTGAACCTGTTATATCTTGTTTTAGCTTCATCTATTCTCATCTTCATCGGGCGATACTTTTTCTGATCATTTTTCAGGATGTAATACTGATACAATTCTTCCTGCAAATTATCTCCTTGCATTCATTCAGCATACATACGCAAAAAGAGGTCATAGTCTTCGCATCGCCTAGTTTCCGTTGCTATCCTATACCCCCCCCCGCGACTTCTAAAGCACTTCTTCTCATCAACATCGTCGGATGCATGAATGGACTGTTTTTTAAAAGGTCATATTTTGATGGTTTCTCTGGAACTCTATAATGCCCCCACACTCCATTTTCATCATAGACATAAGCACAGTAGCCAACCATGCAATAATCATCGTCCTCATCAAGAAAACTTACTTGTTTTTCAAATCGGTCTTTCCCAGAAATATCATCATCATCCTGACGAGCGATATACTCACCTTTCGCATATTTGAGACAAGTATTCAAGGCATTACCAAGTGAAATATTATTTTCGTAATGAAATATTTTTATTCTCGGATCCATCTCACACACTTTATTTAGAAGTGAAAAAGTGTCATTCGTTGAACCATCATCACAAATTAGAAACTCCCAATCGGTAAATGTCTGGTCAATAATGGACTGAACGCTTCTTCTTTATTTCTCACTGCTTATACAGTTATAAACTCCCATGATTACTGATACTTTTGGATTCATATTATTTTTTTGCCTTGTTAAGGAGCTGGCCATACTTTAGCTCTAATTTTTTCACCGCATTATAAATATCGTAGTCCGCTTTATTATGATCAAATTCAACGTTCTTATCAGCTACGTCTATCGCCTTTACAGCCCAGTCAGTCACAGATGAACCTTCATCCATATAATGGCAGCCATCACTGATTACAGCCTCGTTTGGCACAGCATGTGAGACTAGAATATTCTTACCGGCGGCCTGTGCTTCAATGGTAGTCATGGATAATCCTTCAAAAACAGATGGAAGTATTAGCACATCCATCACTGCATAATATTTTTGAGGATCGCTTACCTTTCCAGTCATTACAACGTGAGAATCCAAATCAAGGTAATGAATCTGATCAACGATTTCTTTATGAAGCTCTCCATCGCCAACTAATAGTAAAACTGCATTTGCTCTTTTCTTTAGTATTTCATTAAAAACCTCTATTACAAATTTGTGATTCTTTGCAAAAGTAAACCGTCCAACATGGCCAACAACAAATTTATTTTCAAGATTTAATTTTTGCTTGATGTCAACAGTTTCCCGAACAGGGCGGTTGTATTTGGAAAAATCAATAGCATTTTTCATAACAAATACTTTGCCACTATTAAAATCTTTGTCTCCAAATAACCACCGACCTGCTTTTTCAGAGCACGCAAAATAATCTGTTGCATTTACTTTCGAAAAATATTTAAGAATATTCTTCGCTAGATTTCTAAATAACTCATGGCCTCCAGGAACACTGTGATTATGCGCTATTCGTATTGGGACACCTGCACGCTTTGCGGCATAAAGTGGAAACACACTTAAAGTATTTAGATGGGAATGAACCATTTGATAATTGTTTTCTTTAAAATATTTTTCTAAAATTTTCAGGTACTCGTTTAATTTTTGATATGGTGGGATTTTAATAAATCTTGCACCCATATCAATTAATTCCTGTGGCGGCTCAACTGTGGAATCAGCATCATAATAGAAATCAAACTGGTACCTGGATTTATCTATGGCACGATAATAGTTAAAGACAACTGATTCAACTCCCCCTGCCCACAGTTTTCCCATTATTTGTGCAATTCTAATAGGCTTAGTTGTATTCTCCATTTATTCCTCTATATTCACAATAAAAATGGCATCTCAGTCAAAATGACAAAGATGCCTGTAATATATATGTTTAATAAAATCGATACATCTTGTAGAGATGTATCGTAATTGTTCTGTTGCAACTGTTTCGACTGCTTACGAATTTCTATGATTATTTTACGTGTGTCTTTCCGCCGCATAGAGAATCGCAAAACACGTAATCTGTAAATAAAGGCTTGCTCATTTCTAAGTATATGGCTAGATAATCCACCGTATTCCATATTAGTTTTGATAGCTAGTGCCAGCATGGTAAAAAAGCTTACCGAAAACAGTAACTACTTTTTTCATTATTGAAGTACATGTCATTAGAAAGTAGTGCTGAAAATTATTTACCACTAACCAAGTATCTCTCACTTCATCAGTTAGAGAAATTGTCTAAGAAAAGTTATCTGCTTGAAAATAATAATTTTCGTAAAATGCCCTTCTATTTAAGCGCACTTAGATTTACTAGTAGATACGCTCTCCCCCACCCATTGGGATAATATATGGTGGTGTGTTGAACACACCTTCCTGTCTCTTTCCTTCCCAATGTGCTTCTTATGTCCAAAGACTCCTTCCAGGTGGATACCCCTGCGCTAGAAGTTGATCTCCTTCGTTTCTAATAAGCCGGCCTGAATGTTGCGGTGCATGAACTGCTGCTTCAGATAGGCGACACCGTTCTTGCGGTCTACCTTCGTGATGTCGTTCCTGAGCTGTAGTAAGGGGCCGCTGTAGACCAGCGTCCGGCTGCCTTCACGGTAACCGTAGCTCATCTTCAGAAGGTAGTGATCATCGAAGAGAATGTGATAGAACTCTTTCTCTTCTTCCGTTAAGGCGGAGACACCCTGCTCCTTCAACTCGCGGATGATACCGTTCTTTTCGTCATTCATCTGACGGATGGAACGTGTAAAGTCTGTCTGATCCAGATCGGACTCTACAAAGAGATACCCCGGAAACATCACCACATCGTCGACGATTTTGTCGATGCTGCGAAGATATTTCTCCATCCGCGGAATGTAAGAGACGAACCCCTGACGCCGTAAGACACGCTGCACCTGCTCCGTCTTATGCGTCACACAATATAGAATATAAATGTTTTCCGATATGGCAAGCCCTCCCTCCATATCCAACATATTTTACCAAACTATGGCTTTTAGGTCATAAAAAAAGCCGCCGCACAGAGATTTGAACTGCACAGCGGTTTGTCATGGTGTCCTGGAAGGGATTCGAACCCTTGACCGTCCGCTTAGAAGGCGGGAGCTCTATCCAGCTGAGCTACCAGGACAGGCACAAGAAACATGGTAACAATATTATACACCCTTTTCAAGGCTGATACGGGAGCCATTTGGCCTCAATCCGCTCATCATAGACGCTCAATACCATATATCCCGGTTCACTTCCGTCACGGTTATAACGCAGACTCCCGGGATTGATAAGTCGGATACCATCCGACATCTGATCCATCGGAACATGCGTATGACCATAGCACACGACATCGCAGCCGTACTTCTTAGCAAGTGCCGGCAGCGTCCTGTCATAGGGATAGCCTGCCCGATCCCCATGTACCAGAAGGAAGGAATGCCTCCCGATCTCAATCTTCAGCTGCGTAGGAAACTCAAAATAATAGTCACAGTTGCCTTCCACGGTAGCCCATCCCGCCATCTCCTCTTTGCTCAGTTCACTGTCGCCGCAATGGAAAAAGTAATCCGCTTCCGGATATTTATTTTTGAGTCCTTCCCGGAAGTTGCGGAGACGATGTGAATCAGAAACGAGCACGACTTCTTTCATAACTTGATCTTACATCACTGTTTGGAAATTGCCACTGTTTGAATTAAAATGATGTCATGAATATCAATTTTGCCCCGTATAACTGGTACATCTTCTTTGGCGCTCTGGCGCTGCTGATTGTGTTTGTCATTATTACTGCGGTTCATGCGATTCCGCTGGTAAAAGATCTCAAGGCTCATCAACCGGAGATCGATAACATCAAAAAGAATGTGCAGCTCACCCAGATCAAGACCGGTGCACTGAAGGAAAAACAGGCGGAGTCCAAGAAGAATGACAAGGCACTGAATTCTCTATTACTGCTATGGGCCATCCACAAGGCCTATAAGGTAAAGGATGAGCGCGGTCCGCGGGCTTACGTGAATACCGCGGCAGAAGTCCTGCGGAAGCGCAAGGCCCGGGCAGATCTCTTCAGCAGCCTTCGCAATGGTATTTGAACTTTTCAAGAGCTTGAGTTTGTCTCTTATGAGTTAAACAAACAAAGCTCTTGTTTTTTGTCAGCGCATTAAAAACAAAATACAAGACTAAGAACCGCACTAATAATTGCAACAGAAGAACATCTTATCCCATACCTATAAGCTTTCATTTTTTTCATGCAGATTACTGAGTTAATATGAACTTCACGCACAAGCTCGTCATTAAAATCCTGGTCTTTAGCATTTTTCATGAGCGTTTCATATTCTTTTTCACTCAGCGAACTAATATCCCCATAAAAAATCGGAAACTTTTTATCACTTTTACTACTGCCACTGCTATTCAGATTTGGAGCGATCGCCTCTGTATAAAAGAAAATTGCAACAAGAAAGAAAGCAAGGCTTACAAAGAAGAAAAGATTATGGAAAAGAAGACAGCAGTCAGGGCAATTAACAAAATGTTTGTCAGTTTTAATTTGATCTGAAAGAAAAGTCAGGATTCCAAATATCACTGTAAAAACTCCGCAGAAAATACTGACTTTATTATCTGCATTGCCAATCCAGCCGTTTACCAGTTGATAAAGGAATTTATTTCTCTCAATAGCCTTAGTAGTTTCATCATTAGAAGTATCCGATTGGTGAGCCTTTTTGCATTCATGCAGATCACTAGATTTTTCTGCCATGATTCTGCCTCCAACGTTTATATTCCTCTGTGCATTTAAATTCCCGTCTACCATTTCCCCCATGAGAATAAGCAATCAAATTTAGATGTTCGGAATTTCCAGTCATTACGCTCTCGTATGCAACCATCATGTTATCTGCAGTTTTAACATTTTCCAGAATCACATTTTTCAACAGGGGGAATGATTCAGGTGTCCCTACACAAAATTCATAACCATCCGAGCGTACCGGCCGATAGAAATGGATATCTTTTTCTTTGAATTTTGTCGGATCAATCCAGGCGCCTCCGAAAACTTTACATCCAATTTGCTGATAGTCAACCGGAACATAAATTTGAAGTTGCTTTGAATATGAGCCAAGAAAATCCGTTTCGACAGCGCATAATTTTTCAATCAACTTCTTGCTTACAGCAACAACTCGAATCTTAGCAAGCATTGGAGGCTTTAGAGGAAAAAGTGTCAGATAACTGAATGGGTACTCGTCTTTCAAGTGTGCAAAATCCGTAAGTACGTTTGAATAGTGCCTGTTAATATCAGCATCAAAACTATTGACGGTCATCTTTCCATGCCCCATTGTAAGCTCTCTTTAAAGTGTTGATTTCGTGTTGACGGATAGATTCCTTTCTAGTGTAGTCGCTGTATCCAATCGTAGCGACATAGTACTCTCCTTTCCGCGTGAATTCTCGGGAGAGTCCATCATCCTCGTTTTTCAATCCATAGTAAACTTCAGGGGTAATGACAACTTGATCTTCATCAGCGTATCTGTCTTCCATAGTATCTGCCTGAAGTACCGTTTTGCCCAGTAAGATATTATCTTTTTCACCTCTAGCACCGATCTTTGTTGCAAACAGTGGACCGAAAGCTTCTCCAACTCCAATATGTGCCTTCAGTGGTTTCACACTATCAATCATTCGCATGGCAGCAAGAACCGCAGCTTTATAGCATTTCTTCTCTGGCTGCTTTATCCCATTAACATATTGCGCCGGAATGTTGTGGTACAAGGAGAATTCCCGATCACCTTGAAACTGAACATGAACACCACCGTAGCTCGTACTGATTTGATACATTGCTTCGAGAATCTTCTGCGTCTGATCTTTCATCTCTTCCAAATTGCTGTCATCGTCTTCAAATTTGGATGTATAGCCACGCACGTCAGCAAAAACTGGAATCCCATAGAGTTTCTTGCATTTAGTTCTCCTTAATTGGTTGAAGTTTAAAGGAGCTCTCACTTCAGAAAACTCAATATCCTGTAGATCGTCTTTGTTCGCATAATCTCTGGCAGCGAGTAGATCTGCATCAGGAATTTTTTCCGAAAGACAGATTGTATTGAGTGGCGCTGTGTAGTATTTATCCTGACCATATTTCTGGATAGACTTTTCAAAGACAGTTTCGAACCATTTTTGGTCGCTGTCGGGAAGTTCATCATAAATGTTCTCAGAAATACTGAACATCTTCTCCCCTGACAAAGCTTGAAGCTTTGCGGCGTAATTAGCAGCGTAACCAATCGATGTCAGTTCAGAGAAGCCTTCCTTAGATGTGAACTCGAAGTCATAGAATTGACTGAATGCCGCGCCAATGTTAATCCGAAAATCCGACAACGTCTTATATTTTGGAATTCCTGTGTTGATATAGCCCGCCAATTGATATGCATACAGAGATACGCGCTTCACTGCCGGGAATGCGGACTCTATAGGCCCGGTTACATAGATATGAAGTCTTGCTCCTGTAATCTTTTCAACGACAAGATCCTCACAGGTTTTCTTCCCGTACGACTCGATACAGCTAAAGAATGTATCCAAGGCGTGAATAGCATGGGTTACCCCTTTTGTCTTCTCTTCTTCGTCAAGTATGATGTCATCAAAGTTAATAATACTGATGTAAAAATGAATCCCATAGAGTTTATCCATTGATCTTCCCCCTCTCTGTTGAACATTCAAGCAAATGTAATTTCTTTCCCATTGGCCACTCCCATGAGCCGTTCATCAAAGAATACCTACTAAGGAATTGAGGTATATTCACCAGCCATGGATCTTTGGTAATATCTTTAGAAAAGATGGTCATCGCTTATTATTTTTCTCAATATTGTTCGCTTTGGAAAGATCAGGACTGCTGCGGATATATTTCGTTCCGTTTTCGTTCTTTACTTCAACCAGTCCATTTGTCATGCCTTTTTTAACGAGCGAATAAGCTTGATTGTTCGTATAAGTTTTGCCATGAATCAGAAGTCGATCATTCAGTCCCGTAGATGTTTCATGAAGCACTGTAACTTTTGTTCTTTTTGCCATTGTCATCTCCGCACATTTGTGCATCTTTCTGCGGCAATGATACCCCCGTTTCCAATGTCTTGCAAGATATTAGTCCAAATGTTGACATTTTTGTCCCAAGCAATAGAATGTTATCGAGGGATATTATATGAAGAAAAGCAGCATTATCAATCTCATCCGGTGCCACGTGGAAAATGATGAAAACGGATTCAAAAATACCGCATATACAATTGCAAAAGACTTTTTTGATGGTGGTGATACGGAGATCGGTGAATATATCATGTCGTTGCTATCAGATGCTGGGACATTGACTGTGCAGGAAAGCTCTAAGATGTATTCACACTATTTTGAAAAGCTTCATCCAGCTTCCGAAGCTTTACTGCTCCCATCAGCTGTTATGAGTGATCTGATGGGAATTGTACATGCGATCAATAAGAAAATTGGCGTAAACAAGTTTTTGTTTTCCGGTGCTCCTGGAACTGGAAAAACAGAAGCCGTCAAACAGCTCGGAAGAATCACAAACAGAAACGTTTATTCTGTCGATTTTTCTTCTATCATTGACAGTAAACTTGGGCAAACTGTAAAGAATCTGAATCAGCTTTTCGAAGACATGAATCATAGTCCTGCGCGCAATAATTCGATTTTCCTTTTCGATGAAATTGATGCAATAGCTCTTGATCGAATTAATGAAAATGATGTTCGTGAAATGGGACGCGCTACCACTGCACTTATGAAAGGTCTTGACTCCCTTAATGAAGACATTGTATTAGTGGCCACAACTAACCTCAGCAGTATGTTAGACAAAGCAATGGCCAGGAGGTTTGATGCCATCATCAGTTTTGATCGTTATACAAGGGAAGATCTGGAAGACATCAGTGAGAAACTGCTTGGGCAATATTTGACCCGCTACAGCATGTCAAAGAAAGATGTGCGTATCTTCAATAAGATCATGAAATTGACAGATCCCCTTCCAAGTCCCGGCGAGCTCAAGAACATGATCCGTACTGCCGTCGCCTTCAGTGATCCTAAGGATGAATACGATTATCTACGAAGACTGTATTTTGTGTTTACCGGGCATACACCAGATCACATCAAGGAATTAGAAAACGAGCATTTTACAATTAGAGAAATTGCCATCCTCGCAAACAAGTCAAAAAGTACGGTTGAAAGAGAACTGAAGGCAGGTGATTCCCATGAATAATCTGTTGGAATTAAAAGGGCAATTTCGCTCTCGAAAAAACCCCAGCAAGCCAGGAACTCCTGTGTTGCCTAATGGCACATCAATATCTGCCGAATTTTTACGTAAGCTTGCGCTAGAACTCAATACTATTCATTCAACCTGGAAAAATCAGACTTATTTGAATAAAGAACTGATTGCAGTACACCAGACTCGAGTCATTCCGAAATCGCGCAGGCTTCATGTTCTTTTTTCAGGGAATGGGATCATTAGTGATCAGGAAATTCGCGGTGCCCGTTTCGAAAAAAAACAAATACCTGGCATCAAGGAGCCGGTCACTTGTCATGTATTTATCTACTATGTCGAGAAACAGAATATGGAACGATCCATCAAAATTTTAAGAGATGCAGCCAAGATCATTGATACATATTATCAAGGAGTAATCACGTATAAAGATACAGGGTTGCAGCGAACACACGATGGTGAAGTGATCAATCCGAAACCATATCCGATTTCAGCTCAAAAAGTCATTTCAAAGTCTTCATTCTTTGGCCTGATCGCCGAGTGTCTCTTCATTGATCATTTTGACTTGCCTCAGACAGATATCAGCACCTCAGAAAGCAAGATCATTCGTATTTATCAAACAGATGGTGCCATTTCGACAATATTGGGAAGATATGGCATCCATATTTCTTTGGAGAATATCATTGATGAAACAACTGCAAGATTGTCAGCAAAAGAGTTAGAGAATCTCGTCCAAAATGCCCCGTACCTCATTGCTATGGCAGTTGAAGATATGAATGAGATTGATGAAATAGATACAATGGATCAGTTGCCTGAACATCCTACTATTCCAGATCCAAGCAATGAACCTATTATCGGAGTAATTGATAAGCCTTTTGATACACATTCTTATTTCAGCAAATGGGTGGAATACCATGACATGATAGATCCTAATATCAAAAAATCCGCCGAGGATTTTCAACATGGCACCAGAGTTTCCTCCCTTATTGTTGATGGGCCGAGAGCTAATCCACAACTGGATGACGGCTGCGGATATTTTCGCGTTCGCCATTTTGGTATTGCTGTGGGAAGCAGATTCAGCTTATTGGACGTTCTTCGAAAGATCAGGAAAATCGTGGAGGATAACCAAGATATCCGAGTATGGAATTTGTCTCTTGGAGCTCAGTTCGAAATTGATGAAAACAGTATTTCTCCAATTGCTGCTGAGCTGGATTATTTGCAGGAAAAGTACAATATCGTCTTTATCGTTGCTGGAACAAATAAGCCTGACGGAATTCCGGAGGCACAGAAATATCGCATCGGTTCTCCGGCAGATTCCATCAATTCCATTGTTGTTAACTCGGTAAACATTTACAATCAGCCCGCTTCTTATACACGCACTGGTCCTGTTCTTTCTTTTTATAACAAGCCGGATATTAGTTGCTTCGGAGGAGACGGATTCAGCGAACATGAAAAAATGGTGGTATATGACCCTATGACAAAAATGGGCTCCTATGTTTGTGGGACTTCCTTTGCAGCACCATGGATTGCAAGGAAGATGGCGTATCTTATCCAAGTCGTTGGTCTTACCCGGGAAACAGCTAAAGCACTTCTCATCGATTCCGCATGCGGTTGGGCCGGGGCATGCGATGACATGACAGGCTATGGAATTGTCCCGATCCGAATCGAAGATGTTCTTAATGCAAAGGATGATGAAATTAGGTTCATCATTAATGGCGTTTCGTCCACGTATGAAACTTATAATTTCAATATCCCTGTCCCTGTCGCAGATGACCGTTTCCCATACTATGCACGTGCCACTCTTGTATATTATCCGTCCTGCTGTGCGGATCAGGGGGTGGATTATACTAAAACGGAACTGGATATCCATTTTGGCCGTATCGATGATCACCAGCAGATCAAAGATATTAGAAGAAATACCCAGTCCGATGAAGGCATGCAGGTAATCTATGAAATGGATGCCCGCAGGCATTTCAGAAAATGGGATAATGTCAAACTAATCGCCGACAACTTTTCTTCAGGGAGAGATATTCCGCGAAAGAAATATGAAAATAGTGTCTGGGGCCTCAAGATAATAAGAAAAGAACGCAGCAGCCTCGTCGATCCAAAACCAATCCGATTTGGAGTTGTGGTTACATTAAAAGAAATGTTCGGCGTAAATCGTCGTGAAGAGTTCATTCGCGCCTGCAGCCTGAGAAACTGGATCGTCAACGAGATTGACGTTAACACCAGAGTTTCAATTTATCAGAAAGCAGAAGAGAATATTCACCTTGATTAATGACAGAGATTTCCGTTATAGGTCCGTGTCTAGTGATTTACCATATGTTGAACGGCGCATCCGATTACGAATGCGCCGTTGTTTTGTTATTCTTTCTGGCTCTGCTATCTTGCGATGGAAATGGCATCGATATCCTGATTCGCCTGATAGCGGAACAGGGTCAGACCATTGTCATGCAGCGTCTTGGCAAGATCGATGCCAACATAGCGATAGTGGTATGGTTCTGCCGCAATGCCGCTGAGTTCCTGGTCTTCTGCTGTATACGTCTGTACAAAGCCGTATTTCCATGCATTTTCCGCCAGCCACTGAGCCTGCCATGTCTTTTCAAACATCGCATCGCTCAGGCCGTCTACCTCAAAGTCGACGCAGGTACCAAGCTGATGCTCATCCTGGCCCGGTTTGAATGTTGATCGGCCGCTGTTATACAGGTCTTCCTGTTCCTTGTAGGAGATATAGGCAGCGCCTATTTTCAATCCGCTGTTTGCATCTTTTAGGGAAGTGGTTTGTGATTGCGTCTGTGACTGTAGTTGTTTCTGCACGTCTGCCTCGTAGGCCGCAAACAGATCCTTGAGCCCCAGCATCGTCTCCGCCATCACCTGCAGACTGCTGTCATTAACCGGAATGCTGGAATCTTCTGTTGCGATGTTCACGAGGTCCTGAGGTTCCCGCTTACTGATCGTAAGATCACCGGTAAGAAAGGTGCTGGTGCCGTTGACGTTAATGAGCAGACGGGCATCGGGCGCATAGCTGTCCCCGTTTTCGATCCAGTCCTCAAACTCACTCCAGGTATAGTTGTAGTTGTCGTAGCTTAATAATGTCTGCAGCGTATCGGAATCCACCCTGCCCCAGGTATCTTCCACGATCCGTACAATATGTGCCGGTGTCTCTTGCCACAGCACCAGCGAAAGACGCTTGTATTCCGCCGCATGGTAGATGTTGAAGCCCGGCGCCTCAATAAAGGAGATGAACATGTTCGGTGCAATCGAATACTCAATGATGTAGTCAATCTCCTCTTCATTGAGATATTCCTTGATCAGCCGACGGCTTTCTTCATCACGGTACGGATAGCGGGCAAGCGAATCATAGTGATAGTTCATTACCGAAATCGAAATACCAAGGACCGCTGCCATGCACAGAAGAAAGATCCGCGTCCACTTCGTCTTCTGTTTCCCTTCGAGAGTCGTAATCTCCCCGTTATTCTGCTGTCTGTTTTTGAAAATGGTCTCTGTCATGTTCATGACTTTCTTCGTTCGCTGACTATTCTACCATTCCCTGGCTGTGCAGCGCCTCATAGACTTTCTGCGCCGTCTCTTTGGGAACGATCTTTGCAATATCCTCTACCGATGCCTCTTTCAGATTGCTGAAGGATCCAAACGACCTGAGAAGTGTCCGCTTCCGCTTGGGCCCGATGCCCTCAATCTCATCCAGAATCGAACGTGTCTGTGCCTTGTCTCTTAACTTGCGGTGATAGCTGATCGCTACCCGGTGTACTTCATCCTGCATCCGCGTCAAAAGAAAGAACAGTGCACCATTCTTATCAATCGGAATTTCGTGCCCATCCGTATCTACTAAGGCCCGGGTCGAATGCTTATCATCCTTGGCCAGACCCATGATCTTGATCGTATTCTGCAGATCCAGCGACGTCAGAATCTCCAAGGCCGCATCGATCTGCGCCTTGCCGCCATCGACGAGAATCCCGTCCGGCATCCGCCCGTTTTCCTTTAACAGCCGGAAATAGCGCCTGTAAAGCACTTCCTTCATACTGTCCACATCGCTGTTGGCCGTATGCAGCTTATAGAGTCGATAATCCTTCCGCACCGGTTTGCCGTCTTCGTAGACAACACACGCAGCTACGGTAAACGTACCGGAAATATGAGAGTTATCAAACAGCTCCACCCGGCTCATCGCATGATTCGACAGCTTCGACAGAAGGGCCACTGCCCCTTCCGTCTCACTCTCCTGACGTTCCATGGACTCAAACTTCAGATCCAGCTGCTTCTTCGCATTTTCAATGCAGAGATCCATCAGCTTCCTGCGGTAGCCCTTCTGCGGCTGCGAGATACGGATCTCCAGTACTTCCGCCAGTTCCTGCACGGTCTCCTGACTCAGCGTCATCGGCACAAGAAGTTCCTTTGCCTTTGGATGTTCCTCATAGTACTGCACCAGGAAGTTGACAAACTCCTCTTCCGCCTCGCCAAAGAGAGGATGCAGCTTCCATTCCTTGGCCAGAATCGTACCATGGCGCACCAGGAACCCGTTCATCGCAATGTATCCCTTGTCAGCGTACCAGGCAAACACATCCGCATCCGAGCGGCTGTCCTGCTCAATGATCTGTTTGTCACTGGTGGCCTGGATGCTCTCAAGCATCTCCTTATACTGCTGAGCCTGCTCGAACTGCAGGTTCGCGGAGGCTTCCTGCATCTTCTTTGTCAACTCGTCCACGACTTCCTTCGTATCCCCGTTCAAAAAGTGCTCCACCTGATCCGCCATATCCTTGTAGATTTTGGGATCAATGTCATAGACACACGGCCCCTTGCACTGTCCCATATGGTAATACAGGCACAGCTTATCCCCCATATGCACACACCGCCGAAACGGATACAGACTCTGCAGCAGCTTCTGCGTCATCCGCGCCGCACCCGCATCCGGAAACGGCCCGAAATACCGCGCCTTTTTGTCCTTCTTGCTGTCGCGCGCAATGGTCAGCCGCGGATAATCCTCATTCGTCAGCTTGATGTAGGGATAGGAAGAATCATCCATGAACTGGATGTTGTACTTCGGACGATACTTCTTGATCAGATTGATCTCCAGAACCAGAGCCTCCTTCTCGCTCCTGGTCACAATGAAATCAAAATCCTCAATATTGGAAACCATCTTGGTCGTCTTAAAATCATGGGCACCCGTGAAGTACTGATTCACACGGTTATGCAGGTCCTTCGCCTTGCCCACGTAGATGATTTCACCATTCTTGTTTTTCATCTGGTAACTGCCCGGTTCATGGGGCAGATTCACCAGCTTCGATTTGATATATTCCCGATCCATTGTCCTTTATTCATTTTAACTTCACGACCGTAGCTCCGCTGCCGCCGTGCTCAGGACGTGCAAGCGTAAACGATTGCACATCCTTCATTGCGGATAACTGCTCATGCACCGCCTTACGAAGTGCTCCGCTGCCGTCTCCGTGAATGATGCGGAACTCCTTGAGGCCGTGGATCTTCGCATCCGAGACATAGCTCTGCAGCTTCTCCACCGCTTCATCCACGTGCATACCGATCAGATTGCACTCAGGTGAAAAGGCTTCAAAGATACTGGCATGGGCAATATGCACCTCCGGATCCACCGTAATCTTCGGAATCACCTTGAGACTTGGCCGGATCGTATCCGGTTTCACCCGCATCTCACGTCCATTGAGATCGATGAGTATCTCCTTGCGTTCAATGCGCACCACCTTCGCCGCCTGCCCGTTGACACGCAGCTCCACCGTATCCCCGACCTGAAAGGCAGGGGGCGCCTGTGTCTTTCTGGCATTGCCGCCCTGGGATGTGTCCGGATTGTTATTTCTGCCCTGGCCGGTGCCGGATGAATTTTCACTCTCGCCGCCGTTTCGGTTCAGCTTCTGGCGCTCTGCAAGTACTTCGTGGTACTTGGCATTCTGCTGCATCTTCCGCATGCGCTTCAGGATGGCATCCGCCTGTTCCTTGGCCTCTTCCGTGATGGCTTCGGCTTCTTCGTCTGCGTGTGCCTTCCACTCGTCCCGTTCCTTCTGGAACTCGATCTGCTGTGTCTTGAGCTGCTGCTGGTAGGTGCGGATCTCCTTAAGCTTGGCTTCCAGCTGCTCATTGGTGGCGCGCTGTCTGCTCAGTTCCTTGTCGAGCTGTTCCAGCAGCACATCTTCCTGGCTTCTGGCCTGATCCTTCAGAAACCGTGCCTCTTTAATAACTGATTTTGGCAGACCGTACTTTCCCGCGATCTCCAGTGCATTGGAAGAACCCGTCGTCCCTTCCAGATACCGGTACGTCGGAGCCAGCTTCTCCATATCAAACTCAACACTGGCCAGAAGAATATCAGGGTGCCGCTTGCCATAGGATTTGAGGCGGCTGTAGTGGGTCGTCGCAACCGTCATCGTTTTGCGGATGCGGAGTTCATTCAAAATGGCAATTGCCAGAGCTTCGCCTTCCCTGGGATCGGTGCCGGAGCCGATTTCATCCAGAAGCACGAGAGACTGCGACGTCGCCGATGCCAGGGCCCTAGCCTGCTTTTCCACATGGGCGGAAAAGGAACTCAGCGAAGAAACGACGGATTGATCATCTCCGATATCGGCATACACGGCATCAAAATAAGGAATGACAGCGCTGTCGCAGGGAATCGGAATGCCGCAGTAGCTCATCAGCGTAAACAGACCGATGATCTTCATCGATACCGTCTTTCCGCCGGTATTGGGACCTGTGATCAGCAGCATGTGCTGAGGTTCTTCGAGGTGATAGTTATTGGCTACAACCTTCTTGGGATCAATCAGCGGGTGCCGCGCCTTTTCGAAGGAAAGTCTGCGCTCTTGCGTCAGTGTGGCAACGCATGCATCATGCGCCGCACCCCATTGTGCCCTGGCAAATATTGCATCAAGGATCCCGGCCGTTTCCAGGTTTCCGATCTCTTCATCGGCAATTTTTCCAACTTCTTTTGTGCATTCGACAAGGATGCGGTGGATTTCCCGTGCCTCCTGTTCCTGCAGCTGGGCCTTGCGGTTGTTGGCGGCGATGACTTCCGGCGGCTCGATATAGGAAGCCTGTCCACTGGCGGAATCGCCATAGACAAAGCCATGAAAGCTGTTCTTGTCCGAAGCTTTTACAAGGATGACGGCACGGTCATTGCGATAGGAAACGATCGAATCCACGATGCTGTCGGGATGCGCATGCATGAAGCGGGTCACGGCCGCCTGCACGTCGGCGTCCGCATGGCGAAGACTGGACCGGATATTTCTAAGATCGGCAGATGCCGAATCCCTGATCTCACCATAGGCATCGATGCAGGATTCCAGCTTCGCTGCCGTATTTTTATGAATCGTGATCGTGGAAGTCAGATCCTTTAGGGCCGGATGATCCTCCTCAATCATTTTTTCATAGGCAGTGATATGGGATAGGCCGTGGATCAGATTGATTTCCTGACTCAGCTCCTGCGGCGTCAGGGTGCGTCCCTTCTTTGCATTCTGCAGGGACTGTTCAATATCCCGGATCCCGTCAAAGGGCATCGTCCCGTAATGAACCACGGCCGCAAGGGCTTCTCTGCTGCGCTCATTTTCCTGACGCAGAACCAGCGGCTCATAGCTTGGCGTCAGTTCTTCGATCTTCTTCTGACCAAGGGAAAAGGAGGCGAAGTTCTTCACCTGTTCCTTGATCACATTCAGTTCCAGCTGCTGCTCAAGACTCATTGATTCTCCTCTTGCGGCGTATAGCCGTGTTCCTGAAGCCACTGCTCGATGGCCTGGGTATCTTCCCCTTCATTGTTTTTCAAAGACTGATACAGCTTCGAAAAGGTTTCCGTCTCATTCACCGGTACCGCCAGCTTTGAAAATACCGTGCCGGTCGTTTCGCTGATCGTGTGCAAAACTGTATTCCGGTAAATATCGGCACCGTTGTTGAAAAGAGGCGTCTGCAGAAGGATGCAGAACACAAGCACCCACACCGTAGCCCCGACTGCCCCAAGCAGCGCACCAAGAAGGCCGCTGATCTGCTTCAGTACCGGAATATTCTCAATGCCCTTTGCCAGCTTATCCAGAAGCAGAAACAGAAGCCGCAGGACGATGAGCAGCACAAAGAACCACGCCATCTTGTTGAGCATCGCATACACCGTGTCGCCATAGAACGCATCCTTTGCCGGATTCCAGGCCGAGGGCCAAAGGTGAATGTATTCCGCAAGGACGCCGCAATAGCGCCATGCCCCGAGAAATGACAGCACCGTGCCGAGAAGACTCACCAGCTGCCTCAGAAATCCCCGATGCGCCCCCAGAAACAGAAACGCAATGTAAAAGGCCGCAATGACGATATCAACAATGTAATAGGACGCCGGCGGAATCGTGATCATGCAATTTCCTTTCCTCTTTTCTGCACGCTATTTTACAATAGATGGGCAAATCATGCCGAAAACTGTAGTGACACTGACATTGAACGAACAGGCTGCAGAAGATCTGTATTCTGCATTTTCATCGTACTCGGTACCTGTATCTTCGCCCTATATCCGTTATCAGCTGCGTCCGGAGGGCTGCGTCATCACCTGCTACAAGACCAACAAGGTCGTATTCCAGGGGACGGATGCCGAGAAATACAGTACGCCCTATCTCAATATGCCGGGAGCGGTTCCCTCCACGTCCTCCAGGAGCTCTTCGTCCTCCGTCATTCTGCCGCAGGGCGGCAGTGACGAGGTCGGTACCGGAGACTATTTCGGTCCGGTGTGCGTCTGTGCAGCGATCGTGGAGGAGAAGGACTGGGATCTGATTCAAAGACTCGGCGTCCGCGATTCGAAGACGATCACGGACGTAGACATAAGGATGATGGCGCCGAAGCTGATGGAACAGATTCCCTATTCGCTGCTGATTGTTCCGCCGGCAAAATACAACGCGGTCCATGCTTCGACCAATCTCAATGCGATGAAGGCCATTCTTCATAATCAGGCCTATCTGAACCTGAGGAAGAAGGCAGCGCTGCCCGCCTTCCTTATGGTGGATCAGTTTGCGCCGGAGAAGCAGTACTACAGCTATCTGCGCAATGTGCCGGAAGTCGTGCGCGGCCTCCATTTCGAGACGAAGTCGGAAAGCAGGTATCCCGCCGTCGGCTGCGCATCGATCATTGCGCGCTATGCCTTTCTGAAGGCAATGGATCAGATGAGTCAGAAATATCAGATGACCTTTGCCAAAGGTGCCGGGACACCGGCGGATGACTGTGCCATGGCCTTTGTCGAGCGCTATGGAATGGATGAGCTCAAGAATGTTGCAAAGCTCCATTTCAAGAATACGGAGAAGATTCAGCGCACCCTCTAGAAAATGTAACAAATGTAAATTAATGTTTTTCTTGAAAACACGTTGCATTTGTTCTGAAAAAAAGATATAACAATGCCATCAGCGAAGAAAAGGAAGCGAAACCCTTTCAAACCAGAAGAGAGAGCGGCGTACAGGTGAAAGTGCCGCGGGTCACTGAATGGCGGAACAACACCTTGGAGCTCCGGTCCCAAACGCAGATCTCTGCGAAGTAGACGCCGGCGGATACAGACCGTTAGCACTGTGGATCTATGCTGGTAGATCAATGAGACCGGAAACATACGGTAAACACGGGTGGCACCACGAAGCGCAGTCCTTCGTCCCGATCAGGGGACGCGGACTGCTTTTATTTTCTAAGAGGAGCTGCTATGTGCGGAATACTTGTAACAACAGATGAATTAACGGATCCGAAGGCATTTGAGGCCGGCCTCGCCAGTCTGAAGGACCGGGGACCCGATGATGGAAGAATCCTTTCCATTGGACAGGGAACGATGGGTTTTCGCCGCCTGGCCATTATGGGGCTCAACGAAGAAGGAATGCAGCCGTTTGTAAGAGGCGGCTCTGCCGCCGTATGCAACGGCGAGCTGTATGGCTTCCGTCCCGTCAAGAAGAGACTCGAGGAAGAGGACCATTACACCTTCCGTTCGGACAGTGACTGTGAAATCATTCTGCCGCTGTATGAAAAATACGGCGTCGGCATGTTTGCCAAACTCGATGCGGAATATGCGATGGTCATCTATGACGCAAAGGAGGGAACCTGGATCGCTTCCCGCGACCCGATCGGGATCCGTCCCCTCTTCTACGGCTATACAAAGAGCCACAGGATCTGCTTCGGATCGACGGCTGAATCTCTGATGCCGATTGCCGAAGACATTATGCCCTTCCCTCCCGGAACTTATTACAAGGACGGTGTCTTCACTGCCTATACGCATATTGAGCTGCCGGATGCCGTGATCCATGACGATCTCGAGACGGTATGCAAAGGAATCCACGACCGTCTCGTTGAAGGTGTTTTGAAGCGGATGGATGCCGATGCGCCGGTCGGCTATCTGCTCAGCGGCGGCCTTGACAGTTCGCTGGTCTGCGCCATTGCGCAGCGCCACTCCAGGATGCCGATCCGTACCTTTGCCATCGGCATGGATACGGACGCCATCGATCTGAAATATGCGCGCCAGGTTGCGGAATTCATCGGCTCCGACCATACCGAAGTCAAGATGACTCGTCAGGAAGTCATCGATGCGCTCCCGGAAGTCATCAAGGCACTGGGAACCTGGGATATCACAACGATCCGCGCCTCCATGGGCATGTATCTGCTGTGCAAAGCAATTCATAAAGATACCGATGTCCATGTACTCTATACCGGAGAAATCTCGGATGAGCTCTTCGGATACAAGTATACGGACTTTGCCCCGGATGCCCAGAGCTTCCAGATCGAAGCCGAGAAGCGGATCCGTGAGCTGTATATGTACGATGTTCTGCGTGCTGACCGCTGCATCTCCGCAAACTCCATGGAGAGCCGCGTACCGTTCGGTGACCTTGCCTTTGTCCGTTATGTAATGTCCATCGATCCTTCGATGAAGATGAACACCTACCATATGGGCAAATATCTGTTACGCCAC
>Ga0256404_1005671_pt1 | contig 21726 bp, 22 predicted proteins | sample RumenRJG_01DNA_FD_185990 | JGI IMG/M metagenome (GOLD analysis project Ga0256404, IMG submission 185990) | Bovine rumen microbial communities from Lethbridge, Alberta, Canada - RJG_01 | ecosystem: Host-associated > Mammals > Digestive system > Stomach > Rumen | place: Canada: Alberta | collected...
TGACAGAAGCGCCTCCCGTGATTTCCAGATATTCGTGCGCGAGATCCCTGTCCGCATAGCCGTTCCATTCTACAACAACCGGCCCGTGTGCGCCGTTTCGAATCAGAGCATCGGCGCATTCCTGCAGATTTCTTCTTTCATTCCAGATAATAATATCCGGGGCCTGCAGCGGCAGAAGCTGTTCCAGCAGGCATTTTTTGCGAATCACGCTGTAGTAAGAGCATTCCAGAAACGTAGCACACAGCTGGTCTTTTTTTCTGTCTCCAAGCAGGAAGCAGACCGGCAGGACCGGGAGTGTATGGAGCACGGCCCCCGGAAGATCAATCTTCCGTTTCTTCATCAGATATTCGATTGCGTCTGCGCCGATCAAGCCCTGATCCGGGTTATATGAGAAAACTGTAAACGAGATAATGTCACCACAATGATAGCTCTTGTGATCTGCATCAGATACAAAGTCCGATATTGCAACGCCGCTTCGCATGTACATGATGTCTTCAACTGTCTTGCGTGACAGGCCCAGCCTTTTCGGCAGGACCGGCTCTTTTCCACGTATGTATTCAATATTGATAATCGGAAACGGAAGCTCAATATGTCCCATTCGGTCGTTCTTTACAATTTCGGAAAATGGTGCCTGACGCAGATCCAGACCGGAAAACTCCGGGGCGAAAGCACCGCCTTTCAAAATCATCTGTCTGCCGTTTTCGTCCCAATCTAATGCGGTTTCCGTTATTTCCATGCTTGACCACGAACGAATGTCGTCATCTGTAATACCAACCATTGAGCACGCCTTTTCAACCGGCGAATTGATATATCGCGCTTTCATTGTTAATCTCCTTTTTCCTACGATTGATCTTTTTTTATGATGAATTGATTATATCTCTACTTATATCGATTTGTCAATATTCAAATTGACATAATATTGATTTATCGAGGTTTAAAGTTGATCTAGCATATGAATCGTTTTTTGCTGCCGGTTGACGCACGGGTCAAAATCGCGTACAATATAAATAACATTAAAAAGCCGTCAGGCTTTTGCAAGGCCGCTGCCGCCGGCAGGGGCCTGATTTTCTGCCACGAAGGACCGAGGTCGGAAAGGCTCCCGACACACCCGTGAGGGTACTTGAGATGGTGGATACGCCGCCCACCCGGTCTTTCCCGGTGAAGCTGACACCGTAACAATCCGATGGGATGCAGGACGCATGGGCCTGTGGCTGGCTGGCAGCGATAAAACCAGATATAGATGCGGGACGCACGGGCCCGAGGCTGGCGGACAGCGATACAAATCAGCTATAAGAAAAGAGAGACGAGCTATGCTTCGGCATAGCAGTCTCTCTTTTTTGTCATTCCGGCAGCGGCCGTTCCCCTGCTCTTCTGGTTCCCCTGCTCTTCTGTTTTGTTTTCTGTCTCATTTTCTGTCTTATTTTGCGTTGGCTGGTTCTGCTGAAGACAGTGTTTCAACCAGATGCTTTGCTGATCCGGAAGCAAGTTCCGATCTGGCTGTCCGTACCGTGATACAAAACGCGATGGTGATGGCCAATGTCAGCAGAATGAGAAACAAAAGCATTTTCCAGCTATTATTATTCTGTGTATTTTTCAAATCACGTATTCATTTTTCTCTTATAAAGGACCGTGGCCCGAAAAGTTCCCGACAAAGCCCCCACAGGAAGGCGTTTCTTTCCCGCGGGGGCTTTGTTATACAATGGCAGCTTTTCTGCCTTCTGTTTTTCTTCAGATTCTTTTTCTGCTCTTGCTTTTTCGGATCACAGGCCGTACCATGCGATTCCTTCGTATTTCCATCCCTTAGTAACGAGGCTGTCACGCTCTTCTGTGCTTCCTGTATAGAAGTGCGCGCCGGCTCCTTTGCAGTTCGGGTTGTAGAGACGGTACTGCGGCTTGCCTGTCTCAGACGATGCCGAATACCACGCGATGCCTTCATACTTCCATCCGAGTTTCACAAGACCATCGCGTTCCTCCGTGCTTCCCGTGTAGTGGTGATCGCCCGCATTCGGATTGTACAGACGGAAGATCGGTGTGCCGGACGTCGGGGCCTTCCAGCCGATGCCTTCATAGTTCCATCCGGCCGTTGCGAGGGCATTTCGCTCTGTGAGGTTTGCCGTGTAGAAGTGTTCGCCGCTGTTCGGGTTGTACAAACGATACATACTGATTGTCTCTGCTTCCGGCTGTGCGACTGCAAACGTCGTTGCGCCAAGGAATGTCATCTTTCCATTTGTCTGCTGTGCATAGCAGTGGATATTGTATGTCCCGTACCCGCTGAAGTCATCAAGATTGATGTCGCTTGTATAGGTTCCGTTTGCATTGTTACCCTTGAGCCACAGAATATCGTCCTGCCCATTCTCTGCAGACCAGACGGCAAAATAGACGTTCGCCACATTCGGAATGCTGGCACCGCTCAGTGTTGCTGTATATTCCTTGTTTTCCGTGACCGGCGTAACCGAGACGGTCCCCAGTACAATCGGGTCCTCATAGTACCAGACATCAAGATCTACGTAGGTGGAACTGACGCCCGCAAGCTGTCCGTGTGAGCTGTACTGCCAGAACGTGTAATTTCCCTTATAAGCCGGGTTGGTGTTCCAGTGCGCCATCCATACTGTACAGTCACCGCTGACCTGTGACATCGTGAGATCGTCCTTCAGATAGTCCGCATCGGCGTAGAGGGCCGGCGTGTGGCCGAGACGTTTCATCTCTTCTGTAAACGCATTCACACAGGCTGTCTTTGTGCTGACAGGAATGCTTCTGGAGAGACGGCCGTTTGCGTATTCGTAGTCCATAACGTACGGAAGGGAGATATTGTACCCATTGGCCCAGCCGGCAAGCGCGTCTGCTTCCTGCCTTGCTTCATCGGTCGAAACAGCTTGTGAGAAGATATACACGCCGACCGGTATGCCGTTCGCAAGCGCGTTCCGAACGTTTGTGATGCCTGTCGGGTCCTGCATGATCGCGCCGTTGCCGGAGCTTCTGTAGCCGAGACGAATGAATGCGAATGTCACACCTTCTGCCTTGAGCTTTGCCCAGTCGATGTTACCGTCCCACTTGGAGACATCGACACCGTAACGCTGCTGCATTCCTGCGTGCGCGCTGCTGTGCTGAAGTCCCGTGCCGCCGAGTGTATCGCACCGTGCGCCGACAAGGCCGTCAGACTCCGCCAGAAGCTCATCAAGTGCCTCCTGTGCCTGCGGATCACCGTCTGCTACGCCCTGCCTTGCTTCCGCGATTCGCGACGCCAGATCCGTTCTGGACGGCGTGGCCTCCGTGGACGATGAATCGTCATCAGAATCGGTTGTCTCTGTGCTGCTCGTCGATGATGATTCTGATGCTGCTGACTCCTCCACTGTGCTTTCTGCTTCTGATGCAGCAGAAGCGTCTGACGATACCGTCTCATCTTCTGCGGCCGCAGATTCCGTTGTTACAGATTCCGCTGCCGTTTTCGTGTCTGTCGTATCTGCCGATACACCGGCCGGGACAGCTGTTACGAGAAGCGCTGCTGTTAATAATGTGCTGATAACTTTAGCCTTCATTTGCTTCCTCCTATGCTTTTTCGCGTTACTTCGCGTTTTCTTTCTCTTTTTCGCGTTCTGCTTTCCTTTCTTCTTCCAGCTTCACGCGTTTATACATGACCCAGACCACGAGGACCGCAGGAACCACCAGCACGAGCGTGAGCCAGAACGGAATCACATGAAAAGATTCCAGAACCATCAGCACGAGCAGGTAGCCAATCAGGATCAGCAGATGCTTGGCGTACGGCCCGTTTGCCATGAATTTTTTCCACAGCATTTTCCAGTCGTCGCCTCGCATGTCGCGAAGATTCTTATAAACACCGCCGGACGGCTGCGTCTGGTCATCGTGCGATGTACGGCGCTTTTCTTTTGGCGTTTTTTCTTTCAATGCAAGTCTCCCTTCTCTTTTCTCTTCTGCAAAGGGCGCTGCCTGCGGCACGGCTTTTATCTGTCCCAGTGGCAGCGGCCTATATCTTTTATATGCAAGAAAACGGAAACAAAAACGCATGGCAGGGAAACAACGGGTACAAAAAAGCCCCGGCATTTGCCGGGGCTCTCTCGTTAATCCTTGTCGCGTGACGTAATCGTGCCGCGATCCTTCGTCTGCTTCATGGTGAAGCAGACTGTCTCACCGCTTTCATCCGCCAGCTTGAAGCGGAATTCATACGGTGAAACCTCGACTGGGATCATGTGCGGGTGCGTCATCACCGCGTCCACAGCCTCTTCGCTCCAGCAGACGCGCGGACGATAGCCGCGGTTCGTGAAGACAACGCGGTTTTCGTCAGCCACCATGAGCGACTGATTCTGTCCGTAGACCGGGAAAATTGCAGCGCCTGCCGTGAACGGGCCTTCCGGCACCTCCTCAAGGTCGCCGGATACGTGGCCTTCCGGATCGTCCGGAAGGGTGATCACGAGCTCGTACAGACGGTTCTTGCCGTCTTCTGCCGGAGCTGTGTACGTGACGACTTCGTCATCGTCCGACGTGTCCTCGGATACAACCTGACCCGTGCGGATCAGGTAAATGAAGCAGGACACATCGCCGCCCTCTTCTTTCCCGAGGAGCTGCACGTCATCCGTTGCCGGAATCTCTTCCGATGAGGCCACGATCTCGCCGTCATAGAGGACAGTCAGCGACGGGTTATCCGCCGTCTTTTCTGCCTTCGTTCCGGCTTCATCCGTTACGGTGTAACGGACTTCTCTCGTAGACAAAACCATCGTCAGATGGCCGTCCACCTTGAGAATCTTCATGGCCGTCACCGGAAGCGGAGCCGCCGAAACACGGTCCATTTCCGGATAGTACGTGACGATACGCTTATTCTCACCATCGTTCACCGCCACGATGATCGTGCCGTCATTTCGAACAGCAACGATCTCGTACGGCACGAAGCGGCCGAAGTTGATCTTGCGGCCACGGACGGAAATGCCGTGTTCGACGATCGCAACGTCCGCCATAGATAATGCCGGGTTCTCCCTGTAGCTGGTTTCGTTCTTCAGAAACCGATACAGGTCAAGATTTTCGTATGGCACCATCTTGCCATCTGCCATTTCCACACCGTCCGGTGTGACAGACACAACAGCCTCCTTGCGTCCGGAGATAAGGTTCTCCATCACGTCACCGACTCTGCTCATCTTTCTTGTCATAAGTTCCACCTTTCTGTCCTCTTTTCGGGCATAAAAAATAAGAGTGGAACGTCTTGGCTCCACTCTTCAACAATTTGTACATGACCTATATGCCAGAAAACATCAGCGGAAAGAAAAAGGAAAAGAAGAAAGAAGAAAGCGTCCGGGACGGGGATGCTTTCGCATAAGGACAGGCAGCAGGGAAAAGCAAAAACAAAAAAGGAGAAGCCCGAAAGCTCCTCCTTTTGTTTTGCGGCATAATCAGTCCTGTACAATACTCTGCCATGCCTTGACAGAGCCCTCTTCGATCAGGTCGTCGTCGTCCATCCTGACGAACTGAAGCGGTTTCGGCGTTTTTCTGCCCTGCTGCAGTGGAAGCAGATATGGCAGAAGCTCGTCCCGGAATTCCGGTCTGCACTGGTCGAGGAACGGTCCCATCGTGCTGACAATGGGAAAATCCAGAAAATCCGTGACCATCTTGTCGGCTGACGGATCACAGACAAGAAAATTGGCAACCTTTTCGGCCAGCTTTCCATCCTGAACCACGTGTCCAACAAATCTTTGGTTTTTGTACAGTGTGACAAATGAGATTTCGCTCATGTGCTTTCCTTTCCGCTCATGTCGAGCAAAAAAAGAGCGGAACTCATTGCTCCGCTCGTCAAATAGATCCATCTCTTATATGCCGGATTTTCCCCGCGGGAGCAAAAGAAAAAGCCAGACGGTTCCGCCTGACTTTCTCTTCTCTTCTTTCACAGCTTCAGTACCGGGATATTTCGGTCCTGAAGCTCTTTTTCCGTGTCCGTATGGCTCACGCAGGCAATCACCGCCTGATCAAAACGGTCTGTGTGTTCCAGCATGATATCGATGAGACGCCCGAAGACATCCGCATCGAGGACGGATAACTCGTCCATCACGATCATGCGGAATCCCGACATGCCGGTGAGCATATCGAGAAGCAGGAACAGCACGCACGCCTTCTCGCCGCCTGACAGGGACGAGAACGGAACAAACTGTCCGCTGCCGCGCATATCCGCTTCCACAGCTACACCCTGACTGCCTGTGAACCGTACCCGCATCCCCGGAAAGAGCTGGTCCGCCAGCTCGTTGCAGGGCGCTGAGAACGTGTCCAGATAGGAATGCGTCACGGTTTCCTTGACCGGGCCTTTCGGAGAAAAGGCGGCCACCAGCTGCTCATAATCGGCCAGCATGGACGTGTAGTTCCTGACCCGCGTTCTGTAGTGGTCGATTTTTGCGGCTTCCTTCATGTACTGCAGCTTTGTGTGGACATGCAGGATATCCGCGTCGATCAGTGCCTTGTCACGCCCGGCCTTCGGTTCTTTTGGCACCTCAAAGGTCTGCTTTTCAAGGTCTGCCTTCTGCCGGTATAAATACGCCACTTTCTTTGCGGCGTCCGTTTCCCGGCGGGCCTTGTCCAGTCTGTCCGAAGCGGCAGCGGCTGTTTTCTTGAAAGCCGCGTACTTTTTCTGCTGCTCATCCGCCAGCCTGCGGCACCGCGTCGCGGCACTCTTGAAGTCTTCCATGGCCGGTGTCATATCCGTCTCGCACTTGAGCCCTTTGGTGTTGCCCTTGAGATACGGGCACTCAATGTGGTCCAGACGGGTAAGCTGCGATTCACGGTCGATGGCCTCTCTGATAAAGCCTTCCGCTGCCGCATTCGCCGCCGTCATGCCTTCCGAGGCCGTCCGCATCGACGTTTCGAGGGCTTTCATCTCCTCGTCCGTATGCAGAACAGCGTCTTTGATGCCGGCGATCTGCGCGTTCACGTCGGCAAGCATCCGGTCGTGCTCCTGTTTGGACCGGACCGCTTTGTCATAGGCGTCCTTCTTTGCCGTATAGGACGCTGCATCCGCCTGCTCTTTCTGCAGCGCGGACAGCTTTGCCTTGAGCCCGTCTTCGGTCTCCCCGATATCCGGCTTCATGGCCGTATGGTCAAATTCCTGTATAATCGCAGACAGCTCTGTACGCTTCTTTTTGATGGATGCGCGGCGGTCACGCAGCGTAGCTTCCACAGCGTCCAGCGCGTCCGTGCCAAACGTTCCGTCCGGCAGAATGCCTTCGACGATCTTCTTCTGCCCCTGGGTTAAGCCGGTGAGCCGTCCCAGAAGCGTCTCTTTTGTCATCTGCTCCGGCAGATAGGCCAGCAGAAGCTCGCCGAACTGCTGGGTCGATATGCTCTGCAAAAGGTCACTACTCACGATGAGCTTTGCCGCCCATTCCGGCATATCACCCATCTCTTTGGTGAGATGGTCCTGCATGCTGCCAAGCGTCGTCCGCTTGCCGTTCATGTAGTAGGACGCCGCGCCTTTTTCCGGCTTGCTCCGCATATAGCGGTTCCCGGTGTCCGTCGTGATCTGGACAAAGGCTTTCTTCTCCCCGACGGTTACAAGACTGCCCTCGGGTTCAATTCCCGTCAGTGCGTACACAATGGCACTGATGAGCGTGGTCTTGCCGGAACCGTTCGGCGCCGACAAGACCGTGACCGGAGACGTGAGATCATATTCGTGCTTGCCCCGCATTCCCATAAAATCCTGAATCTGGATCTTCCTTATTTTCATTTTCTTTTCCTTTCCGCCCTTCAGGCAAAGAAAAAGAGCGGAACCTTTGGCTCCGCTCAACATATCGCTTACAATCTGTATATGCCAGAATTTTGCTGGCAAAGAAAAATGGAAGATCTTTTGCTTATGGCGGACCCGTCACACCGGTTTGCAAAGCAACTTGGTGTATCGGACTGAATCTGCAGATACGCTATTTTCTCACGCTCCGATTTCTCTGTCGTTGCTGCGCTTATGCTCTTCTTTCGCGTCTTTTCCGTCGAATTCGTCTTCATGACGGTCCAGATCAGTGATCCGGCTTTCCAGCGCGGCCGCTTCCCGCACAGTATCTTCAAACGGATTTTCCGTGCTGATATACGCGACTGCCCGTGCCTCTTTTCTGTGGTCTGCCAGATCCTTGACAGATTCCGGTGTCCGTACAGATCCGTCCGGATTTGCGATTTTATACTGACCGAGAACCATATGCATATCTGACGCAAGTCTCGTCCGGTCGGCCTGAAACGCGGCATGAATATCATCAATCCTTGGCGTCTGCTCCGTGAAACGGTTTGCACGGATGTCACGGGCACGGATTGTGATGAGCGCGGCCGGAACATTCTCAATCGTCTGTCCGGGCAGGTAGGTTTCCCTAAGCAGGTCAAGTTTCGCTTCCGCTGCCTCTTTCCGGACTTCGTTGAGCCGCGTCTTTACGGCATGCTGCTTTTCCGCATCCGGCGTCTGATTCAGCTCCTTTTCCAGATTGCAGACCGCGATATTGAGAAACCGTTCCTTTCCGTCCGGGCCGAGAATATCCGCCGTCTCGCGCAGGTAAGCCGGGTTCAGTTCGGATTCTCTGAGTCCGAACTTTTCCGGTGTCAGATACATCTGAAGAACGGCTCTCGTATACAGTCTCTGGCTTTTCAGTTCTTTTTCCGCGTTTGTTCCGACGCCTGTCAGCCGTCCGTGCAGGCCGCTGCGCGGCGTAGGGATATCCGTTCCGGCAGCGCCATGGCTGACCGCATTCCTTGCCTCAATCAGAACCATTTCCCTTGCAACTTCTTCCGATGTTTTTCCGCTCACCACCGGATACAGACCGTCCCATTCGCCTTCCCCGTATGCCTGACTAAGTCTTGCGTACGTCAGGGCTGGCTGTTCCATCTTTGGCGGCAGCATTGCGAAACGGAAGCCGGGATCGTCCGCAAACGGAGCAATGTCAAGGCAGAGCTTGCTGTACTGTGTTCCCCTGTCTCCTTTCTCATAGGAAAAGCCGCGTACGCCCGGCATGGAGAATCCCTGTTCTTTCATATCTTTCTCATTCATGCCCTCTGTCTTCCGCCACAGTTCATGCTCAAAGCTATGAATGAATCCGTTTTTCACCTGATAGAGCGCGTCTGTATTCTCTCCGAGCGCATGGAACCGTGTTTCTGCCATGTTCAGCGCGTATGCCGCATTCGCAAACCGTTCCGGGTCAGCGGGGTTTGCACGATAGTCAGATATATGTTTGCGGAGACTGCTCAATTCCTTTTCCAGATCGAGCGGGGCCGGCTTTCCGCAGCTCATGTCTGCCATGTCAAGCCCGCGGCCATGAATGTCTGTTCCGTCAAGAATCAGGCCGGACACGTCTGCGTTTGTAAAATCGGCATCGATGTAGGAACCGCTCATATCTGCGCCATGCAGGCAGGCGTCCTGATAGACCGTTCCCTCCATGTATGAGCCCTGCATTTCGGAATCCGCAAGGTTTGAGTGGTTGAATTCCGTGTCCCGCAGGACGGATTCCCGGAATTGCGATCCTTCCAGATCAGATCCCGTGCAGTTTGCCGATGTGAGGTCTGCCCCGTCAAAGACCGCGCCGCGCAGGTCACGGCCGGACAGGTCAGCTCCGGTCAAATCCTGCCCGGAGAAGTTCGCACGCATGGTGCGCCATCCCTCGCAGTCACGGTTTAACCAGTGCTGGTGCCGCTCGATTTCTCTGCCAATTTCCTCATTTGTCATTTTTTATTTTCCTTTCTTTTGTTTTTTGTAAAATCCGGTAGCCGTGCGTGTTGCAGCGGGCGACTGTGGTCCTGACGGACTTATTTACCGTTCATGCTCTGCTATATATATGCAAGAAATGCGGTCCCAGAAAGAAATGACGGTGTGTGCTGACGTTTTTCTGCTTCCTGATCGCAAAAGAGCCGGGGATTTTTTTGCAGACACAAAAAGAGGCGGGAACGTGAATGCGTCCTGCCTCTCTCTCTGTTTTCTTTTTTTGACAGTTCTGCTTTTGCGGCCGGACGCAAAAAGAGACAAAGGCATCTGCTGCCTCTGTCTCTTTGTTTCATTGTTGTGAGCGGTCAGTCCACGCCGTCAAGCATCAGGACCGGTTGTGCGGATTCGTCAAAGGATATACGCTTTGTGTGTTCCTCAAGCGCCCGCATATCTTCCTGATCCGGGCTCATGGGCAGAATGATCGAAGTCCCGTACAGGACGATCTTTCCATCTGCGGTACGGACTGTTGGAACATCACCGCCGGCACTTTCGGCCATAAACTCGCGCTTTCCGATGTTGAAAAGCGCACTGGAATGACTATCTTTCCAAGCGTTTCTCACGTGCTCCTTTGCCAGTGTGCGGTAAGCCGCATTGGTCTCCGCCGGATCGTCGTCACAGTAGCCGATGTCCAGTTGCTGTGCTTTCTGCGTATCCGCATCGATGAGATACGCCCGCAGAACAGCCGGCGTTTTCGGCCAGATCCTGTTGTGCCCGTTCAGCGCCCACGCAGCCTGTCTCCAGGCTCTCGCTTCTGATGGATCTTGGCATGCATATGCCTGCGTGCTCAAAAACGCATCCGCTGCTGCATGGGACCATTCTTCCTGCGCAGCTCCCCGTTCTGCCGCACGGCTCGTGAGAAAATGCTGCAGATATTCAAAGGCGTCTGCCTGCTCTTTTGCGTGCTGGATGCCTTTGGCATCTCCCTGCTGCACTGCGCGTTCTTTCCGCGCAGTCCACTCGCCCTGCAGCTTGTCAAACAGGGTGGTCAGATCATTTGTCGTGATCCACTTGTCAGACTTTGCCCGCTCAGAGGTGGAATCAACAAGACCTGCCTGCCAGACGTTCATGCCGACATATCGGTCGCGGCCGCTGTTAATGCGGCGTTGCAGCTCACGGACCAGCTCTTCAGACGGGATTTCCGGCAAAACGCCGGTATACCTGCTGCCTTCAGTTTCCTGATCCAGGACTTGTAGATCCGCCGCATTGACCGCCGTGTAATGACTGTATGCCGTTCTGCGGTTAATCTTTACGCAGCCGTTGTAATCTACGCCTATGGCTGTGAAGATCTGATCCCCGTAGTATTTGGGGCAGGCCACCGCTTTTCCGTTCCACTTCTCGTTCATCTTCTCAATTTCTTCCTTCCAGCTCATTTTGTTTCTCCTTTCTTTTTCCGCATCAGCCGTTTCAGTCATCCTCACAGAAAACCGCGTGCATGGAATCGAGTGCCAGATAATAGTGCCCGTTGCCGCAGTTCCGGTACTCCTCGCTGTACCAAGCCTTATTCTTTTGCGCTTTGTATGAAACGGAGACGTCATAACGGTCCTCGATCACGCCGCTGCGGTAATCGGTCTGATTTGTGATTGCATTCTGCAGACGGCTCCGTATTTCTTCGGTTTCCCACTTCCCGAAATACATGGCCTTAATCCGGCAGTCAGCAAGACTTTCGATAACATCATATCCATGCTTCTGGTACAGGGCATTGTATGCCGGTGTCGGAAGTACAATGCTGTCGCTGAATTTCTTCCTTGCTTTGTCGGCTGCCTCGAACTCATCACGAAGGTTCTGCAGGTCCTGATAATCGAGGCTTTCAAGGTCCTGATACAACGGCAGGATCGTATCATTCCACAATCCCGATGCCTGCATATAGCTGATGGCCCGATCAAGCCGCCTGTGCCAGCACTTGTTTTCGTCAGGATTTGCAGGAACATACATGTCCTCAAATTCGGCCTTGGAATCATACCGCCAGCCGTATTTCCGTCTCCGCTTCCCAAAAACAAAATAGGAACCGGTCTTTTCGACAATATAACGATGCCTTCTCCCAGTAACCACGTTTACGCAGTAATTTGCTTCATTCATTTATTCTCCTCTCCGCCCGTTTTGCGGGCATAAAAATAGAGCGGAGCTTTTTGCTCCGCTCGTCAGTGATTACACGTATTATATGCCGGAAAACAGTTTCCGGAAGGAAACCGGATCTTATGCGTGCATATCGGAATCCTTATTATTTCCAAACATCTTCTCTGCCAGTTTCTCTATCTGATCGTCTTCCCGCCCGCCAGCTACGCACATAGTCCAAAGTGAGAACACAATACCGGCAATGATAAGGATAACCACAATTCCTGCCAGAACTGCCATTTGGAACCTCCTTATTACTCGCTCGTAATCGCGATACCTGCGCTTGTGATCCGCTGCAAAAGTGGCTTGATCTGCCGCATGCTTTCCATTGTGACTGTCATCGCAATCCGGTCCCCATCAAAGATCATAAGGATCGGGAATTTTTCCATGTGTCCCTCTTCACAGTCAAGAATGACCTCGCAGTCTTCTCCGTGAATATTGATCGAGGTCTGATGAAAGATCGTCTTTTTCGTTAAAAATGTGCCGTCGAACTCAATTCTCCACGCGGCTCCGGCGCACAAAGAGAAAATCCAGTACACCGTCACTGCGTTCAGCATCACAGCGCCAGCCGTATAATTGACACGGCATAAGGCAAGGCTGATGAGGGCGCTTGCAACACCGCCTGCAACGCGCGTAATAAAATACATGGCATGGTGTTTAATGACAACCGGCATCTGCCGGTGGTTACATGTTGTCTTCTGCATACATTCATTCTGCCGGATCATATCCGACACCCGCATAGGCGGGACTCCTTTCTTTTTTTTCGTGCTGTCCCCTCCCACACGATATTTTTCATTATACGTCTGGAAAAGTTTTCGCTTCCTCGCCGAACAGGTTTGCCCTGTCTTCGATTTTGACACCGGCTTCCTTCATGCGCCAAAGCAGCGGCTCAAGCTGCCCCATATTGTCCGTAGCGATAGCCATAACGGCATGCCCTTTGTAAAGTACCCGTAGCCGCGGGATCTTGTCATCATTATCAAAAACGAACTTGACAGGATCAGTAATGAGCACAGAAAGCTGATCCACATCGAACAGGTGCCGTTCTGTTTTGGTAAGCGTTTCACCATCAAATTCGACCTTCCACGTGATTCCGCAAAGCAATACATAGACAAATAAGGCTACGCCAGCAGTCGTGAACCAAACGATTGCCATATCAATAATCTCAAATCCGATTCCAATTTCGTGCGTAATGCGGAACAGTAAAAATCCGCAAAGAATAAATGCTGGTATTGCGAGGGCGCATCTTACGAAATACCAGACATTGCGCCTGAGAATGACCGGTGTCTGCCGGTTGGTACATATTGTATTCTGCATCACATTAACCTCCCTGCTTGTAAGTATATTATTTCCTTTTCCAGGCTTCAACTTTTCGGGCCGCGCAAACGTACCCTCAAATGTGGATTCCTGGCTGCATCCCGGCAAGTGTGTCCAGCTCCTCATCTCCGAACGCCATCAGAATCACAGTAGGATACTCAAACGGAAGTAATCGATCCTCTTTATGGCAGGAACGGATAAGTTCAGCTTCTCTTTCTCCGATCATGTCTCGGTTCCCCGGAAATCCGTCAGACGAAAGGTTCTGGCAGGCGGACAGCAGATACTGACGCCCGGCCGGATCATTGATTCGGTAGTGCGCGAGCCAGCGGCACAGACTTTCACGGTTTTTGGTTTCCGTGATCCGGGCAATCATGCTTTCCTCACGCCGGATGGCTATTCCGCAGATACGGGCCATCGTGTACCGTTCCTCTTTTGGGACCGGCACAATGTCAATCGCATAGAGATGCGTATACAGGCTTTCAATTAACCGACGGCGGTCCCTGTCGGCTTTCATTTTCGGCGGGCAGAGCGCCTTCCGGATCTCGCGCGCTGCAGAAGACTTCCATTCCGTGCTGTCCGTGACCATCTGTGCTGCAAATACGGTTTCGAGCCGCAGCATCCGGCCCACATGCTTGTCGAGAATAGCGCAGCACAGCGGATCGTCAAGCGGAATTCCGCGGATTTCAAGCATGGTCTTTTCCCTTCTTTTTTCCTTTCTTTTCCTTCTTTTTATCTTGTCCGTCTTTTTCTTCCTTGTGCATGTCTGCATCCACAATTTTAAGAACTGTCATAAACGTATAATAATTGTACAGAAAATCATCATTCTGATTCCCTAATGCCTGATTCAGATAGTCAAGCGGTGTCTCGTAGTTCTCGTGGCATGGATAGTACAGCTTTGCTTCATGCAGGCGGGCATTCCCGGTGGCCGGGTCGCCAAAGATGGCATAGAGCTCATCCACACTGGCAGACGGAATATTGTTGGAAATGTAGACACGCAGAAGAATCGAGAGCTTTTTGGCTCCGTTTTCCCCATTGAATATCCGTTTTGGGAAGCGTGACAGCTCTCCCCGCAGGACCCGTTCATAGAGCTGGACTGCTTCCCGGCTGATATCGTAGGTTGTTTCTTCCGGAAAAGCACGGTGAATGAGCCATGCGTAATCTTTCGAACGGCTCAGATCGGCCGGGTAATTGACATACTTTGCGATCACGTCCAGCCTGAGCTGCCTGGCAATATCGACCGTCATGCAGTCCATGGCTTCCTGCGGTGTCCACTGGAGAATGTCATTGACCGCATACCGCACGACTGCAAGGGCATTCGTCTCTTTCAGTTTTGAGATTTCCGTATCCTGTTCCTGTTTTGCCGGATGGCCGAGCGACCCGTAAGAGTCCTCCTTCCGATCCAGATTGTGCGGGCTTTTCATGGTAAACTCCGCCTTTCCAAGCAGCATATCTTCATATTTCCGTAATGCAGTTTCTTCTGATGACACGCAAGGTCCTCCTTCTTTGTCCGATTATGACTGGAAAACCGGCAGTTTTCGGACAGATGTTCTTATCTTTTATATGCAAGAAAACAAAACGGCTCCTGACTCTGCCCGCAGCCCTGTTTTTCGTTTTTGCTTCCGCGGCAGAAATCTTGCAGATAAAGGATGACGTAAACGCGGACCGGAGCATTGCATAAGGCTTCATTCCGCAACCATTTTTTAACCGGGATGAAGGCCCGGAGAAAGGAGAAATCATGAGTTTCTCAACGAATTATGTAGCTATCGGCGGACATCTGGCGGCAGATCCGGAGATCCGATATACGCAGAGTAGCAAGGCTGTCGCGACCTACCGAATTCTGGTTAACCCGAGAACGAGCAGCGAGAACGCTTCTCCGTACTCGTTTACCTGCACGGCATGGTCGGGCATGGCAGAGTATGCCGAGAAGCACTTCCAGAAGGGCACATGCGTAGTTGTCACGGGACGACTCGAAAATGACAACTACCAGAAGGACGGCCGGACCGTCTATGGGTTCCGAATCAACGTCGGTTCGCACGAAACCGCAAAGAACGCGAATACAAATTTTGCGTACTTCATCGGAATCGGCAACCTGACGTCCGATCCGGCATACCGCACGGCAGCGGACGGCAAAGGTTCCGTCTGTAACTTCTCGATCGGCATCAACAAGGTCTATCGGAAGGACCGTGCGGCAAATGAACCGACATCGGATTTCATCCGCGTGGTCGCGTTCGACAAGCGGGCCGACTTCGCCAGCAAGTACCTGAAGAAGGGAATGCCGGCCGTCGTCAACGGCTATCTCCGTACCGGAAGCTACACGGACAAGGAGACGGGTCAGAAGGTCTGGTATACGGACGTCGTGGCGGCCAATGACATCGGCTTCGCGTCCCGGAAGGACGATGGAACCACGTCAACGTCCGCATCTGTTACGCCGCCTGCCGCTGCCGCATCGGCCGCAGCTGCGCAGACCGCGCCGACGCAGGACGCGGACGGCTTCATGAACATCCCGGATGGGATCGACGAGGAGCTTCCGTTCATGTGAGTAGAAAGAAAGAGCCCTGGGAATTTTCCCAGAGCTTTTTCTTATACCATCATGCACTCAGAATGAACCGAATCCGCTGTCTACGCCGTCAGCATCGCTGTCCGTTCCATCGCCGATGACGCCGCTCAGATCCGGGTCCGTCTCCTCGATTTTCGGAATGCGCGGCTTCGGCTCACGGAAGCGGCGCGATGAAGAGGCACGCTTGTGCTCTTTCCTTTCTTCGTGAATCTCTTCCGGCACACTTCCGTCCGCCTTCTGCAAAATAGCCATATCGCTGACAACCAGGTCTTCGAAATAGTGCGCGTCCAGTCCCTCGCCCTTCTTCTTGAAGGAAATACCGCACCAGACAGCAACGGTGTCTCCCTCTTCCGGGGCCAGTTTTGCCACGCGCATGTGGTCGCTATACTGGACGTTGACGCTGTTTTCCCGCTTCGAGTTCCCGTTTGAAAGACGGATGGACAGCCTGGTGTAGGATGCCCCGTTTCCGTTCTGCGACTTGGTTACGTGGGCGACCGTGCCGCAAAGGAGAACGGACGCGCTGCTTTCCGGGTATGTGAATCCCCGCTTCCCAAACCAGACTTCCATGTTGGATTTCTCCGGCTCGATGGAATCAAGGACGATATACTGCATGTACCCCTGCCGGTTCCATACTTCATTATGGTAGGAATAGCCGACGACACGCCCCGTCACATGCACGTGATCGCCGATCCGGAAGGACTGGCTCACATCGTCCGGCGTGGAAAACGACACAATCACCGGGCGTCCGTTCTGGTTCCGTCCGTCCTGCGCTTTTTCTGTCCTTCTCCGGTATCCGCTGCGCATCACGCCGGCAAAGATGAGGACCCGCTGGTGGCCGTAATTGTCGCGTCCGAACCCATAGATGGTTCCTCTTGCGTCAACCAGGTTCCTGCTCACAGGCTCCTCTTCTGCTGCTGTCTCTTTTGCTGCTTTGTCTTTCTCTTCTGCTGTTTCCCCGTAGGTTTCTTTTTTCGTATCTTCTTCCATCGTTACCTCCGTGTTTCGCGGCGCGCAGGCACGGACCTTTCCGGCCCGGTGCAGGGAACGCCGTCTTTTTTCTTCCGGCGGGGCTCCGCCTCGTTGACTCATCCCTATCAGATATATGCAAGATTTTGTGCGCGGTATTGGAAAAATGATGAAAAGCCGGTTGTGGGCAGATCCAATTTCCCTGCGTTTTCTTGCATATAACAAATGAATATATTTCAAGCCGGCGGCGGCACGGACCGCACGGCATAAAGAAAGGAGTCCCGCCCCTGCGGGCGCCGGGGATTTCCCGGCGGAATCAGTATGGTCAAGAATCTCTTTGACGGGCTTACCGTCTACTGCCTCAATCACGAGGAACCGGTCCGTATGGACGTCAAGAGCGGCAGCAGCCTGTTTTACGCCTGCCCGAAGTACATGCGGAAGGACGACGAGCACCCGGACGGACACGAGGAAACGGAACGCGCCTGCGCCAACCGGATCAGCTTTACGGATCTTGAGAAAATCATGGAGCAGATCAGTCAGGAAGTGGAAGACGCGGCGTTTGCCGGACAGGAATTTGACATCACGGGTCTGCGCGGGAAAATCCGCACGCTGGAATACCGCGTCCTCAAATACGAACCAGGGGACATCCGGCTTGGCATCCTGAACCGGATGGCGATCCGCTGATGCACCGCGAAAAGTCCGGGAGAAAGCGCCTGCACCTGGCCGTGCCACAGATTGTCACCATTGTCTTTCTCCTCTTCATCCTGGTATCAAGCCGGATCATAAACCCCGTCCGGGTGGCCGGATCGTCCATGGAGCCGACCTATCAGGGCGGTGATGTCCTGATGACACAGCGGGTCCATGCGGATACAAAGATCAGCTGCGGAGATGTCATTGTGTTTAAGGAAACGGACGGAAAAAGCAGCATGCTTCTTATCAAGCGTGTCGAGGGCCTGCCGGGCGATACGATCCGAATTAAAAACGGAACGCTGTACCGGAACGGAAAAGCAGTCGAGGAACCTTATCCGGCCATGACAGACGCGGGACTGGCCGGCAGCGAGATCACGCTTTCGGAGGGTGAATATTTCGTCCTTGGCGACAACCGGAATAATTCAACAGACAGCCGTGTGTTCGGCCCGGTCAGCCGGTCTATGATCCGGAACGTGGCTGTGCGGAAAATCCCGTTCCTGTCGTCATAAGCAGACCGGGAAGCAGAAAGGAAATGATCTATGAGCAGATGGTTTAAGACACCGAGGAACTGCGGCGGGACGGCGATCAATCTTGACGCGGTCTCCCAGTTGTATGTACTGCCGGACACTGGCGAAGCTTGCTCCGTATGGGCAAGGGACGGAAGTTATTCGATGCGGGTATGCAATGTCAAAAACCGGTCAGACGCATTCCGCATCATTGACCAGCTGATCCGGCTGCCGGCCGGGGATCGTGTGTATACTATCGGATCAATCAAGAAAGGATGGAAAAAATAACGTGAGCAATACAGAAACAGGAAAAACAGGAATGCCGGATACGGTCCGCTTCCGTACCCGGACAGAATTCATGGAGCGGAGAAACGGGACCCTGCCGGACATGTGGCTGGTCGGCCTTGATGCGGGCTACTCCTCGATCAAGACCTTTTCATCGAACGCCGTCTCCGTCTTCCCCGCGTTCGCGCAGCCGTTCCGGGGTGACACCATCGGTGCCCTGCCGGACACGCACTATCTTCTGACCGATCATCTGACCGGTACGCGCTGGGTGGTCGGGGACGCCGCCGAACGGGCGGTCATGCCGGATGATATGACGGTGTCCGACGAGTCCCTGTACGGCGAGGACCGGTATGACGATCCGATGTTTCGCGTCCTGGTTGAGACGGGCCTTGCGCTCGGCATGACGAATGCCGCCGGCATTGCCCCGGACGGACGCACGATCCATGTCCAGACCGGACTTCCGCCCAAGTACCTCAAGAAGGATTCCGGACGGATGGTCGATGTCATCGCCGGGCATCACAGCTTCTCGCTTCAGCGCGGGTCGCACGAGCCGGCCGAATACGACTTTACGATCGACCGGTCACACGTCTATCTCATGGAGCAGCCGAAAGGGTCTGTCATGAGCGTGATCGCGACCAATCAGCACGGGACAACGGATGACGCGGAGCAGATCTTCGCGTCGAACACCCTGGTGCTCGACGGCGGTTTTCGGACTCTGGATACCTACCCGATCCAGAACCGGCACGTTCTGCAGCCCCAGACGTTCCCGGAATATGGAATGATTCAGGTCCTGCAGATGACGGCAGACCAGATCGACAAGACATACCACACGCAGGTCTCGTCCATCGGCATGCAGGAATGCCTCCGCCGGGGCTATGTCCGCTGCCACACAAAGTTTTCCAGTGAGGACAAGCCGTTTCAGGACATGCTGCTTGCGGCGGACAAGGCCGTCTGCGGGAAAATGCTTGACCGGATCGCGCAGGTCTATCCGCTGTATGACTACAACTATCTGATTGTCACAGGGGGTGCCGGCGCGGCGTGGAATTCCATGATCCGTGACACTTTGAAAGGGCTCCACGGTCTGACGATCCTCGGCGGCAACCGGAATGACAGCCAGCTTCCGTACCTCATGATGAATGCCCGCGGGTACTTCCACCGGCTGTACTTCCTGCTGTCCTCGCGCATCCGCATGTAAGGAGGGACAGCCGTTGAAGATCAATATGCGGCTCTACAAGACCTATGACGCGGACCTGATCGGGCTCTATATAAACGGGTTCCCGCTGACAGACGTCATGGTCAAGGCGCTGGCGTGCTATGTGCATGGCAGGCCGTTCCATGTATATGTCCCGGACATTCGCCCGTGTCATCTGGAAGGGAAAAAGATTGTGACCCATCTCCTGTTTACGGTCGATGACCCGGAATCTGTTTATTTCCTGACGCATGAGCTGAAGTACCGGTCCCGTGCCGCTGTCTTCAAGTGCCTCGCCCGTTCCTCGCTTGTTTATCCGCCAATGGGCGCGTATCTGAAAGGCGAGGCGCAGATTGAGAAAGCCAATGCTGTCGTCCACGGCATGGACCTCCGCCCGTATGGAGATGTCCTGACCGTCCCGTGCAGGGGCCGTTCCGGGTTCCCGGAACGGCATACAACGACACCAGCCCAGAAGACGTCGGATCAAGGGCACACGGGCACATCTGTCCGGAAGAAGCAGGACAGGAACCGGATGAAACGGTTCGGGAATGTTGCCGACCTTGCCGTTCTTGCTGAAGATATGCAGGACCGCGATCCGAAATCCACAGTCCTGTCCGAGCACCGGACGATTGCGGAAACAGAACAGAAACAGGCAGAGCAGAAAAAAGAGAAAAAAGAAGAAGCCGGCAGGAAGCCGGCAGACCGCGGGCTAAAAACGGCATCCCCTCTTCCGGAGCCGGAAGGGCCCGGCGAAGGACTGCTCGATACAGAGTTCGGTTCGTTCAGCATGCCGGACGAAATACCGGACGGGTTTGATGACACGCTGGACGATACCGATGATACGGATCGCTCTGCCTCCGGCTCTGATGTGTCAGACGGCACGCCGTCAGAAAGCGATGGCGGGCAGACGGATGATGAGCACCCGGACGGCGGAAACAGTACAGGCGCGGGCAGCGGGAATACGGATTTCAACGTTCTCGATGCCTTCGAGCAGCTGTGACGCGCCGTAAAAAGCAGAAAGGAAATATGTACAGATGAGATTTTTCAGAAAGAAACGCACAGTATCCGTGCTGCTGGTTTTGACATTGTGTGCCCTTGGCGCGATTCCCGTATATGCGTCAGGCACAACACTTGGGGGCCTTCTGGGATCGGCTCACGACGGCGGATTTTTGAGCAGACTTTTTGGAACGGGGCAGAAATATTACACATTGGCCGTAAAAAGCAGCTCGTCTGTTCTGCGTTCCCTTATCGTCGTGGCTATGCTTCTTCTCCTGGCTCTTGTGCTCGGCGTCATCGCAAGGCGCGGAGACATCGCCGAATCTTTTTCAAGGGCATATGCCGTGGTGAGTATACTCTTTGCCGTGACTGCCTTTGTCCGGCTGGCGGCCCTGTATTCCACGAATGTCCGGCTTATTTCCGCTGACACAAGCCAGGCGGAGGCAGAGGCGTCTTATCGCCGCGGCAGTTATACATACGGTCTGGAATTCCTGTCCGGGGCGGTCCCTGCCGAACTGGAAGGCAAGGCGGCGTATCAGGCGTCCTATGCCCCGACGATTGCGGCCATCCGCAGCAGCGGGACGTCTGTGCTGCCGTATGACAAAGTCGTGTTCAATCTGGACGCATCCGTGTCTCCTGCTGATGTAAAAGACGGGTCGTTTCTGACAGATCCGGAGAATTTCACGGTCACGAAGGCAACAACCGTCACATGGACGGAGAACGGTCAGACCGGGACCATTCCGGACGCGGACATTACAGATATCCAGGCACTGCCGGAGGATGCCATGATCACATGCCAGCCGGACAGCGGCACATCCGTCCAAACCGGGGCGCCGGAATCTGTCTCCGCGTTTCTTGCGGAATACGCAAAACAAGGTTAAAAAGGAGAAATTTATGGGAGAAACAAATTTCGATAAGGAGAAAGAATTCAAGGAGGTTTGCCAGCCGCTGCTCGATAAGCTGATTATCGCGTGCAGCCTGCACCATATCCCGTTTTTCTGGACCGCATGCGTCAAGAATGGTCCGTCCGGTACGTCCTATCAGAGCGGCACAGACGAAACACACACAAAATACGTGAATGATGCTGCCGGCAGCGTCAGCCGTGGCATTACGCTGCATAAAGACCAGATTGTCAAGCACATCGCCGTTGCCGGCGGTTTTGATGTCATTCCGCACCGGGAGGATGTCGAGGTCAACATGGATGAGCTCGATGACGGAATTGACGATAGCAGCCTCGACGGAATGGACCTTTGAGACGTGGAAAGAGGCCCGGAGAATGTGTTTCTCCGGGCCTCTTTCTGTCGTGCGCCTGGCGGCGCACGTTTCTAACGGGTGAAAGTCCCGAATCCGCCCGGTAGCGGGAAGGATACAGCCGAAGGCAAGGGTGCCCATCGCG
>Ga0256404_1005672_pt1 | contig 21724 bp, 19 predicted proteins | sample RumenRJG_01DNA_FD_185990 | JGI IMG/M metagenome (GOLD analysis project Ga0256404, IMG submission 185990) | Bovine rumen microbial communities from Lethbridge, Alberta, Canada - RJG_01 | ecosystem: Host-associated > Mammals > Digestive system > Stomach > Rumen | place: Canada: Alberta | collected...
CAGTCTGCGACTACCTCGAGCCTATGACAGGAATTTTCTTTTCAGCACTGATTCTTCATGAAACAATTGGACCAGAAAAAATAATTGGCGCTGTGCTAATACTTTCAGGAACATTTTTCTGGAATGTTAAATTACCTCGTATTTTATCTGTTCCACCAATACTAAAGAACATCAGATGAATAAGTTACATATGAATTGTTTTCCGAAATCAGCCCAATGGCAACAAATAATTTCAACGCCCAAGAAATTCATCTATTCCATTAGCTATTCCATCTACGATCTTATTCTGGTATGAATCAGAAGCCATGAGCTGATCCTCATTGGCATTCGTCATATACCCCATCTCGACTATCGTTACTGGAACCTGGCACCAGTTAATACCGCTCATCGTATCTGTTTCCCATACGTATTCCTTTTTACATCCTGTAGCTGCAACAAGTGAATCCAGCACATCAGTTGATAGTGCTTTGCTCTTCTTATACAGGCTTCCATTATATGGATTCGACGCGGTCTGACATATTGTCATGGCACCATTTGCAGAGGAACTCTCAGAACCATTCGCATGTATTCTGACAAATGCATCCGCATGGGCATTGTTTGCAACTGCAGCACGTTCACTATTACTGATGTTCACATCATTCGTAGTCCTAGTCATCACGACTTCATAGCCGCGCTTTTTAAGTTCTATCTGAAGTTTCAATGCTACCTGAAGGGTTAATTCATACTCATACAAACCACTGGAGACTCCCTTCGTACCACCAGAAACTTTTGCCTTCATCTGGCTGGAGCCTGGCCCAATTGGTTCTTTAGAAGAATTTCCTTTTGCCTGATGTCCCGCATCAATTGCCACTACATATCCATTGCTGCTGCCGCTATCATCAGATCCAGAATTGAGCACAGAACCACTTAAATCAATTGATCCGCTAACTGAACCAGAATCAGCCTGAATCCCGCTTTCTATGTGAGCATCACCTGAGGTAGTGCTCACATCTGTATTATCTGTATTCTCTGTATTTCCGCAACCTGTAAGCAAAAGAGAAAATATAGAAAAAATAACAAGAGTTTTGGATATTATCTTTTTCATCTGTACCCCATCTTTTCCTCATAAGCAACAATGGTGTCTTTATTCTGCCGTTCAATATCACTAAGCATATCATCTGTGAAATCATCAGGCTGAATCTCTCCGTGGTACCAGGAACAATTGTTAAAATAAGCCTGAAGCTGCTCATCATTAAACAATCTTCCATGTCGGGCATATAGCTCATTTCTGGCAATTCTAAGCTGATCTTCATCCAGTCCTTCCAGATCGCTTTCCGTAATAACCCTTGTATCACTGTCAGGAATAATATATTCACTTGCTTCTTCTGCGCCTGACATCTCTTCAGCACCAGATATGTTTTCATCCGTGCTTTCATTTTCTTCAACACCAGAAGAAATATCAGCCCCTGAATCAACACTTTCGTCCATCAGGCCTGAAGACATCTCTGTAATGATATCATCATCATTGCTTTTATTACTCTTCATTACAAAGAAAATTATCATACCTATAACAGCGGCAATTGCTGCAATGATAATGATGATAAGATAAACTGGAATTTTAAACCCACTTTGATTCCCGGCAACCGGGCGATAACTATTAAATGGCGTATTCTGTTGTGGCACAGACGGGGTTCCAAATGGTGTATTCTGTGGTGGGACCTGCTGTGCTCCAAAAGGAGTATTCTGTGGTGGAACCTGCTGGTTTCCAAATGGAGCATTCTGCTGTGGCGCAGGCTGGGTCTCTACTTGACTCGTCTGCTCTGGCGCCGGCTCGGTTTCAACTTGACTCGTCTGCTCTGGCGCTGGCTCGGTCTCTACTTGACTCGTCTGCTCTGGCGCTGGCTCGGTCTCTACTTGACTCGTCTGCTCTGGTGCCGGCTCAGTTTCAACAGATGGATTCTGTGATGGAATCTGTATCGTAGCATCCTCATCGTGATAATCCGGGCTTGCTGCAGATTTCACAGGTGTTACTGCGTTTCCGCAATAATTACAGAATTTAGCATTGTCAGGTAAAAGTTTTCCACAATTTTTGCAATACATAGGCTGTCCTCAAATAAATACACCGGATAATGTTGTCATATCAAATGGTAAATTACCAAAAACTTATATTGATATAACGCCTAATCATTATCCGGTGTATGAATGTTATTTATTATTGGGTAATATTTTCCTCAAGATCATAATCAGAATCAACTAAATTATTCTTCATATCGTCAATAGTCTCATATCCATAATAATACCACCAATGACTTCCACCATCTACAGTGAATGTATGTGATGTTAGATCATAATCCATATTTGTAGTGACTAATTTACCATCAGCATCAGTCTGTACATTCTTGAAATATACATAAGTATAATAAGTGGTATCCTGATTAAAATCACCATATGCATCATTTACGACTATTTTATAAACCATGCATAATGAATTCTCATACCAGTAATATGATGTGCCATCCTTTACTTTCTGTAGATAAGTTCCAATATAATCCATGCTTACCAGGTTCTCGTAGTCTCCCCAGCTATCGGTTATACGTTTGTTCATCTCGGTTTCGGCATAGTTCTTTAATGTATTTATATCATCTTCAGAAAGATCTTTCGCTGAATTAAGATATGAAGAGAGTCCACTTACTGTGTATTCTTTTGTTGTAGAAGAAGGAATCTTACCATAATTTTCTATACAATATTCTATAGGATCATCTGAATATCCAGCATTTACACTAAGTGTAACTTTGTCTCCATTAGAAAGTCCTGAATTTTTGTCAAGTTGATATGTTAATCCTGAAACTTCTGATGAAGATCCTGAAATTTCTGCTTTACCATTTGGAGCAGATCCACTAAATGTAACATCTACACCATCAAATGGATCAAACTTTTCTGCCTTCTTGAGACCGCTTACCTTCTGCTTGATATCCTTATGCTTCAGTGTGTACCCAAAATATTTCTTAGCTTCTTTATCATTGCAGTCCCATTTCAGTGTAACTTCATCGCCATTGGACAAATCTGTAGACTTATCTAATGAGCAGTCAACGCATTCATCAAGAAGTAAATCGGCTGCAGAACCACCCAAAGCTGAATACAGATCCTGTGCCCATCCATAATCTGATGATGACTTTTTCAGCTTTATCTTTTTGCCATAATCTTTATCAAATTTGTCATAATCAAAATCATATGAAGCCTTGCCAACTGTATCATAACCTTCTACCGTGACCTTTGTATATTTATTCAAATTAATAGTATGGCTGGCCTGATAAGCAATGACAATAATAACAACAAGAGCAGCTGCAGCTATTCCACCAAAAATACCATATTTCTGATACTTTTTCTTCTGCTCAGGTGTAAGCGGCTGCTTTGGAGGACGCTGCTGACCTGGTGCACCATTTGGCATATACTGTCCATTCTGATTGAACTGCTGCCCCATATTAGGATTTGGATTTCCCGTATTAAACTGTGGCTGACCCTGAAAATTGCCGCGTGGGTTATACTGCGCTTTCCCCATGTTCGGATTACCCTGTGGATTGTACTGCGCATTATTCATGTTTGGGTTGCCCTGTGGATTGTACTGTGCATTATTCATGTTTGGATTGCCCTGTGGGGTAAACTGCGCATTGCCCATGTTTGGATTGCCCGTGTTTGGATTGCCCTGCGGGGTAAACTGCGCATTTCCCATATTTTGATTGCCTTGTGTGGTATACTGCGCATTCCCCATATTCGGATTGCCCTGCGAATTATACTGTGTCTGATCCGTGCTCTGATATACAATTGGCTGATCTTCATCAGGTTTAGCACTTTCACCATTTGTCTGACTAGCCTCATCAGAAGACTGTTCAGTAACTGGATTTGCTGATGTTTCTGAAACATTCTCCTCTGCCGGTGCTGTATCAGGCACTGGATCTGTCTGCAGTGGCTGACCACATGTTATACAGAATTTGCTGTCGTCAGGATTTTCTGTACCGCAATTTTTACATTTCATAAGCGTCCCTCTTTCTAAAAGTGATAATCTTTTCCAATAATTTTCTTAATTAGTTCTGAACCAAATACGTCAACATTGGTTCAAAAAAATCATCACTTTATCTCGTTGCTATGTTGATAGTTTACTTATGTAAAAAAATTATGTCAATAATATTTTTCACATATTTTTCACAAAATATTCTAATAAAGTTTACAAATAATGTTTTCAGCTGAAGTTTACATATTAAAAAATTGTTATGATCGGTTTACGATGCTTGGTATGAAAATGACAAACTTGATAAAAAAAGACTCCGTGAAAATCACAGAGCCAAAACATATAGTAGCGAGAGGGAGACTTGAACTCTCGACACCGCGGGTATGAACCGCGTGCTCTAGCCAGCTGAGCTACCTCGCCACGATGACTGCCTTTTGAGGCGTCAACGAATGATATATTAACAAAGTCATATGCGGTTGTCAAGAAGAAATTTCAAATTGCAATATTCATATTACATCATTAAATATTCAGAAATATTACTAATAGCTCCATTACTATCTATGGTTAGGGTAAATCCTAACTGATCTTCCGCATTAATAGACTCCCTTGACACTCCATCACCTGTAGCATCAAAATTTGGAATAGTTGCCCCCATAATGTCACCATCATAATAAAGATATTTTTTTGAAAAAATACCATCTATATCATCATAAAAATCATAATCAGTTTGATCATATTTCAAATATAGATCTGAATCCCCAACATTATCATCTGGTATGACTACTTCTCCTGAAGTAATAATAGATATCTTTGCTCCAGGAGCAACAGGTATGCCCTCCTCATGAATATCAATGACAGAATTACCATCCATATCATAAAGACTTGGTGGATCATTATCTGAAAACAAATAATAATAACCATCATCTTTTTTACGAAGATTAGGTTGAATTACCGATAATTTTTTACCAGAATACTGGATTAGTTTTGGATTTCCTATCGCATGTACATTTGAAGCATCTGCTACATCTGAGGTTAAATCAGTATACGTTTTATATGCATAAACATTTGTATTATTAGTATCAATATCAAATGCATCATTAAGTTTATTCTTTATTTCAGCTATGGTAATCAAATCTGTATCTTGATTAGTAAGCGAATCCATACTTTCTGGCATATACGTACATGATATTCCTGCACTATTTAGTTTTGTAATAATAGCTGGGAATGTATCGGTCTCATCAAAGCTAAAATCTGATCCTGCATATGAATCCTGATAAATACTTGATAACAGATTGCCATCATATGAAACTATGTTAAATTTCTGACCGAAACCATCACCAAATAAAGAATCATCTTGATCATCAAAGAAAATAATACTTCCGGAATTAGTAGTCTTATATGATATCTTAATGTCTAAATTTTCACCATAATCAAAATAATTACCAATGGTAAATGAATCTTTTTGTTTAAAACTGTCCCCATTGTTCTCATACATGCTAACAATAATATTATATTCATAATATGATGGGAAATCTTTCGATTCTGTTGCTTCCTGAGATACTACCAATATTTCTTTTTCATTATCATTATCAAAATCATACGGTGTAACAGAAATAATTCCAGTTGCTCCATCTTTTGTCTCTGATTGTTGTACAGACAAATTGTTTTCCACAGTACCTTGATACAATAATTCTACTGTCTTGCCATTTAAATCACCTTTATCTTTTCTGAGTTTTTCATCGAAAGATATAATATTAATGTCAGCATTTTTTTCCATTGCAGTCTCATTATCCGGCTGAAGTTCAAGAATACGTTCATAGCACTGCTTTGCTTTATCAGTATCTCCATCATTTTCAGCATTTGTTGCAACAACAGTATAGACATCAACAAGATTGGTAATATCTTTATCTGGAATAATTTTCAAGACCAATATTCGTGATTGCCTGCTCCATTGCGTCAGCAGCCTCATCATACTGTTGTAATTTTGTGTGGGCGACTACAAGTCCTTCATATGGCTTGATGTTCTTCTTGTCGATTTTGATGGAAGCATTGAAGGCGACAATGGCGTCCTCATATTTCTTCTCCTTCAGGTACTGTTCGCCAATATCAAGCTGCTTTGCTGCTCGGGTCTTTGGAGATGCAAATAAGAACCATGCAAATAGAAATGCAGCCACAGCAATTGCGATAGCAATAATAATCATAGTCCTGTTAAAATTGCTCTTCTGAAGTGTAACAGTGCCATTTGCATATGCCTGCTCTTGCTTACCAAACTGAATATGAGATTTTGATGAAGGTGAATAATGTGCTTCATCCGATGAGGAAGAAAATGTCATCTCACCATTATTCTGCACTTCGACTTTCTTTCCGCAATATACGCAGAATGTTGAATCATCATCTATTTCTTTTCCACAGTTTGGACAAATCATACACTACCTCGTATTATATTATCTTATTATGCTGAACCAATAACGGATACTGCCTTACCATTTGTAATAATAATTTCAAGATAAAATCCAGTGCCCAAATCCTTTTTGATATCATCTATGGTCATTTCATGAAATTCCGTATAATCGCCATCTCCATCTACAACATCCTCATCGAATCCAATCTTGGTATTTGAATCATACTTTATATAATATGTACCTTCCCCGGTAGGAGTGCTAGAAGAATTATGATTCTGCTGATCTTTAGAATAATCAAGGTTTCCAGTAAAGATAAGATAATCGTCATCACTTTCTATGTCGGTAATCTGACTTTCCGAAAGTGAACCTGAATAAACGCCATCATCCATAGCTGTACCATCAGGAGCATTGTCTGTTGATGCAGCACCGGAATCAGCGATGTTTTCTGTTGATGCAGCACCGGAATCAATGGTATTATCCTCCGCTGAACCTTCTGTTGTAGTATCATCAGCATTTTTCGCTACTTTTAAATTAGCAATCTTTTCAGTAGCAGTTTTATTATCCGGCTGCAATTCAAGAATCCTGTCGTAACATTGCTGGGCTTTATCGGTATCTCCACTGCTTTCAGCCGTGTTTGCAATGACAGTATAGGAATCTACGAGTCCAGTAATATCATGTTCAGGAATATTTTCAAGTCCGATGTTCGTAATGGCAAGTTCCATGGCTTCAGCAGCTTCGTCATACTGATTCAGTGCCTTATGGGCGATAACAAGTCCTTCATATGGCTTGATGTTCTTCTTGTCGATTTTGATAGAAGCATTGAAAGCGACGATAGCGTCTTCATATTTCTTCTCCTTCAGATACTGCTCGCCAATATCAAGCTGCTTTGCTGCTCGGGTCTTTGGAGATGCAAATAAGAACCAGGCAAGCAGAAATGCCACGACTGCGGCAGCAACAGCGATTATGAGGATCAGTGTCTTTTTATTATTCTTTTGCTGGAGCGTGACCGTACCGCCAGATATATTTCCAGAATATTCACCAGTTCTTCCAGCGGCCTGTACATTATTCTGCACATTTGTAGGAACGCCATCCTGCACAACTTCATCCTGAATCTTTTTCCCACAGAACACACAGAATGTTGAATTATCATCTATTTCTTTACCACATTTTGGACAAATCATAACATGCTCCCTTCACCGGCATTTATCCTATTATTAATCCTAAATCGTCAAAATCACTCGTATTCACTTGAAATATCCTTCTCGATATTTTTCAGTTTTTTCCGCATAATGACTGATGCTGCGATGCCAAATATAACGGCAAAAATCACAAGCCCACCACCAATAATCATCATTAGCAATCCTTTTGAAAGTGTAATCATATTACAGCCATCCCTTCGTCTGCAAATCAGAATAAATTCCTTCCAACTGTCCCATAGATGCATCGTTTGCACCGGAAGCCTTATAGAGTGACTCAGCCTTATCAAAATATGTCTTAAATTCTGAATAATCACGGCTCTCGTTTGGAAGCGATTCTTCCTTCATAACGAGAAGCATCGCCTGGCGCATCGGTACCTGGTACTGGTCTGGAAAATCCGAAGCGAGTGAATCTAGTGAATTTGAAGCATCATCAAACCTTCCAAGCTCCTGATAGGCAAGTGCCTGATTCAGCCGTGATGCATAGGTCATATATGAAGAATCTGAAAGCTTGTCATAGGTATCTATTACCTTCTGATAATAATCAGAAGCTTCCGTACCTTCAGCGTTTGCAGCTTTGTTTAAATAGGCATCTGCAAGGGCAGTTAATACGTCGTGATTTTCAGAAGCCAGAAGTTTTTCACTTACCTTTTCAAGAACCTCAATATCCTGATCCAGATAATCAGCCCCAATCTTTTCTGCACACTCATTTACTTCAAGCGCAGCCTGAATCACAGCCTCTGTGTCATCTGAGGAAAGCGCTGCATCTGAAAAAGCCTCAAAGGCGCTCTCATAGTCGCCATTCTTAAATGATAGTTCACCACTTATGATCTTTGTATCAACTCCGGTACTGTCAAGCGATTCGAGTACCTTTGCATATTTGTCTGCCTTGTCGGTCTCATCAAGATGAATAGCATTTATTGCGGCATTACGAAGCACCTCCGTATCTTTTGACATTGCTGAAACAGCTGTATCAAAATATTTCTCTGCTTTATCATATTCTTCAAGCTTCAGATAAGAATTGGCTATGATATAGGCCTGCTGCCCTTCTACACTTTCATTCTCATATTCTGACTTCAGCGCAGCATCTGGAATAGAAGAAACCATATTTATTGCGTCATCATATTTTCCCTGTTTATATAGAAGGTTCCCTAAAGCAAGATACGCATCAGGAAAATTTGGCATGAAATCAATTGCATCACGGAGTGACTTTTCCGCATCTGAAAGATTTCCTGAATTCTGTTCTGAAGATGCCGTTGAAAGATATGTATTATATTTTGTATTAATTTCACGTTTATTTGTAAAAAATCCAGCTACTGAAAGAAAAACACCGCCTGCCAGAAATATACAGAATAAAGCGATCATAGCAGCATTCTGTGCTTTCCACTTCTGATAACGTACAGAATTCTGCTTGAGATCAGTCAGTGCATTCAGCATATCCTTTGCAGACTGATAACGGTTTTCCTGTCTTGGCTGCATCGCCTTTTCAACAATGACACGAAAGATATCGCCTAGCCTGATATTGTAAGACGAAAGTGGAGGATTGCCCTGGAACCATGGCTTCGGATTCACACCTGTCAGCATATAATAGGCAAGAGCACCAATTGCATAAATATCTGTCCTGTAGGAAATATGCCCATGTCCCTGGGCAGCCATGACGAACGGATAGAGGTGGCTTGTCTGTCTGAATCCATTAGGATTCACATTGTACTGCTCAGGTGCAGCAAAACCGGGAGTCGCTCCAATAGCCTCAAGCTCCTCACCATTTTCAGCCACCTGAAGCGATGCATTAAAATCAATAACACATATGTCGCCGGTATTCTGCCTGATGATAATATTTTCTGGCTTTAAATCACTATGGATAATACCATTTGGCTTTCTCGTATGCATATAGTTTACTGCGTCGGTAAGCTGCCTTGTCCATTTATATGCTAATTTCTCTGGCAGAGGTCCATTAGCTTTCACATACTCCCTCAGCGTAGGTCCGGGGATATGCTCCATTACCGTATACGTGTATCCATCAGAAGCCTTTCTCAGGTCATATACCTTTGGAAGATATGGATGGCTGAGACGTGTCATAATATGCGCTTCACTTGTTTCATCGAGTGATGCCTTAAATTTTGGTTTTACCCTTTTTATTACGACATCTACATCAAGGCCATTCTTGTGTGCAAAAAATAATGTACTGAAACCACCTTCCTGATTCAGCGGACGGATATCCACTATGTCATCGCTCAGGGCATCCGGAGGGATGTCCGAAGCATTTCCATATCTTTTAACATGATTAGGAATATCTGTTTCATTGATCAGCGGTCCATAACTTGGCTGTAAATCACTACCGGAATTATTCTGGTTATTATTTCCATAATTTGCAGGAGCTGTCGGAGTTTCCATATTATTTCCATAATCAACAGGAACAGTTGGCGTCTCATTTTCAAAATAGACTTTATTATTTTGCTTGTCCATGCTTCACCTCGTGAAATATTATGTTGATTACGTAACTAGAACATCACGCCAGCAACAATTCCTATTAACACCATAACTGCAACAATAGCGGCAACCGCACCGAGTGCAATCCCTAATTTCCTTTTCGAAGCACTTTTCTGATCTGTCGTTACCAATGAGGCATCACTGATAAATCCAGAATTCTGCTGTTGTGTAGATACAGGATTTTGAATTACATTCTCCTGATTTGATATATGCTGAGGCTGATTCATAACCGGCTGCGGCATAACTGGAAGTGTCTTTTCTTCTGCAGCCTGGGATGCATTATTCACTGGTCTTGGCGTAATCGATAGCGTCTTCTCTTCTGCAGTCTGTGATACATTATTCGCTGGTTTTGGCGTAATTGGCAGCGTCTTATCTTCTACAGTCTGTGACGCAGTATTCACTGGTCTTGGCGTAATCGGCAGCGTCTTCTCCTCTGCAGTCTGCGGCATATTATTAACCTGTTTTGGTGCAATTGGAAGTGTCTTCTCCTCATGTAAATAATCACGTGATATGCTGCCTGTATTCTTATTCTGAATACTGTTATAGACCGTTTCCAGTTCTTTTCTCATATCAGACGCATTCTGATAACGTATAAAGGGATCTTTGCTGCAGGCCTTTTGTATTATGGACATCAGCTTATTGTTAATTCCAAGAGGTGGAAGAGGATCGCCTTTGACTCTGCGCATCCTGGCATTTTCCTTGTCCTGTGGCGTAATCTGGTTTGGAAAATCTGGAAGAAATGGAAGCCTTCCATGATTCAGAAAACGATAAAGTACAAGACCAAGGGAATACAGGTCAACGGTGTTTCCATATTTTCCACCACGATACACTTCCGGAGCCATATATCCAATCGTACCAACTTTTGTAGAAGCGCCTGTATTACGTTCAACAATCTTGGAAACACCAAAATCTCCAAGCTTAAAGTGTCCTGAAGTGGAAACAAAGATATTTGCAGGTTTTATATCACGGTGAAGAATATTGTGAGATTCACAAAGCTCAAGTGCCTTGCAGACATCAATTCCCATACGTACAATATCTTTTTCTTCTGGATGATTCTCCTCAAAATATTTACCGACAGGCGTAAGAAGTTCCATACGTACAAAAATGTCCCAGCCTATTTCATTCTTTTTTTCACAAGTAGAAACATCTTCTATGCTGACAATATTGGATTCACCCTTCATCTCTGACATGATGGTAAATTCACGCATCATATCTTTGACAACTTCACGATAATAAGTCGTGACGCTTTCATCATCCATACCATCAGACTTCATTTCATGAACATCGCTCTGATTTGGTGGAACAGAAATAGCCTTCAAGGCAGCTTTATATGTGTGATCGAATTCCTTTTTTTCTATCTCAAAGACACTCCCATAGCCGCCCTCACCAAGCAGTTTCGTGATATACCATGAACCCCAGAAAGGTTCATATTGTCTGCAATATTCTATATCCATATATAAAACCACCCTTTATATAACGATATTGGGGCAGAATTAATCTTACCCCAATATCATAATTATCAATAAATTGTCAGAAATCTACTGGTGGATGAAGATCCCAGTCTGGAAAGCAGCTTGCAAATCCTTCAAGATTCTGAGACAGAACAATCTTTTCTGCTTTCTGCTGTGCTTCATCTTCCCTGCCGAACAGTGCATTAAGCTCATCCATAGCGTCTGAGCTATTAGAATTTGAATTCATATTATCCATAATAGCCTCCATTAAGCAACGATTTTCTCAACTTTATTTGTCTCAAACTCATCAACCCTGTAGTTTACTCTTTGCCATTCATTCACAACTTTATTTATTACATTTGCACCCTGCTGTGCACGGTCATTATATTTATTCGTAATAGCATTAAGAGATGGCTGTAAAGTTTTTTTCTTATAAAGCCCAACAATACCTAAAATACCCGCAACGATAAAGGTAACAACACCAAGCGCTACGTTTGCAAAACAGAAAACTACACCAAGTAATGCTACTACGAGTGCCGCTATAAACATAGGCTTAGGATTATTCTGATTCATAGCAAATGCCTGTTCCTGCTGGAACTGAGGCGTTAGATAATTATTGTATGAATTAATAAGCTGCTGTTTTTTTCCTTCATCGATCTGCTTTGGAATCTCCTCTGATTCCCAGTCTTCATAATTAATTTTTATACTGGCAGGAAATTCCTGTTTTGTTTCATCCATAAATAGTGAATATCCATTATTTATAAATCCTGAAAGGAAAGTGCAGGCTGTCTTCTTTTCAGAGAAAGTGGCATTGCTATTTGAACTGATTGTTCTCGTCATCTGGTCAACAAGGTTAAGTGTCTTATTTCTTTCACTCTGACGACGGGTTTCTATCATTTGCTTTGCCTTATCAGTATCACCATTCAGGGCCTTTACTGCCAGACAGTACTCTTCTTTTTCTCTTAATTCTCTTTCTGCCTTATCATCAGAATTGACAAGCCTAATGAGGCGTTTATCAACTTCCTCTCTAAGGACATCCTTATCAACTTCAGCATTATTGATATCTTCAAAGTTCTTAGTAATGGCTGGTGTGGCAGCAATTCTGGATAAATATGCATTAATGTAACGAAAATCCTTAGAATAATTCTTAAGTCCAGGGTAATTATTTGACTGATCCTCTGTATACCTGAAAAAATATTTTTCCCATGTAACTGCCTGCTCATGTTCAAAATCGCTTGACTCACCCTTTATTTCGTTGATCCAGTTTGTAATATAATCATTACATAGATTCTTCTTATCAACACCGAAAATACCGTTAACATAGGCATCTATATATACCATACTGTCTTCATCAAAGCTTGCGCTGTTCTGTGTAGAGAAATACTTTGCAAGCCATTCATAGCAGGTATCAATACGGTCATTTCGTCTGCATACAAGTGCCATAACCAGAGACGTATGTTCGGGATCTCTCTGCATTGCTACTTTTATTGCCCTGTTTGCCAAATCCCTGTCATTACTTATCCACCCTGCCAGTGCAACAAGCACGGGAGCAAGCCAGTAATGAGGTGCAGTAATCATCAATTCCTCTGAAACTTGAGAAATGGTAGTTGTCTTAACAAGCGCAGCATCCGTTGCTTCCAGAATACCAGTCATTGAACGACGAACCTGATCATATACACCGAACTTCTTTGTCATCTCCTGACGAATGGTAACAAGTTCTGTGGCTGCCTGCTGAATAGCTGCAGTTCTCTGCTGGTCAACAACAAGCCTCTGGAAATCCCTCTGCAGCTGCTGCAGTGTCTGGTACATGGCACTGTTCTGACTGGCCATATTAGCTACCTGCTGACTCACGCCCTGAATCTGATTTCCGAGTGCATTAATATTACTATTAATACGAATTAATTCAGTATAAGAAATATCTGCCATATTCTTTTCCTCCTATCAACTTCCCATTTTGCTTTTATAATCATTCACTGCACTCTGGTATGCAGAAATGAACTTTGACTTATACTGCGAATCGGACATATCCTGAATAATAAGCCCTACCGGTGTAACATAGTTGTCCATAAAATATCTGGTATGATTCTTCATATTGAAACTATTCGTAACATAAGGAGAATCCGGATTTTTATTAATGCCTGAAAGCAGTGCAAAACATGTCTTCGGAATGTTAAGATGCTCAGCCAGATCCTGATAAAGTCCAACTTTCTCCCGTGAAAGAAAGTCACTTGAGGAGCGATGGTTGATACAGTATGGGCAAATCGTATCTATATATTCAGAAAGCTCCCCCCTGTCCTCCTGATCTTGAAAATTCTTAACGATAACTGTAATCATTGCATCTTCAAAATCCACCATATTATGAAGGGCTGATGTAAAAAGATCCATGAGATTTATTACCTCATCCCTTTCAAACATGAAGTTATTCTCATTAACCTTATTGAAAAACATCATTAATGAACCATTTTTTCCAAGTTCAAATTCATCACAATATGCAACGATAAATAATCCTTCAACACTATCAATGATAATATTCAGGACGTCTTCAGCAAAATTCCTCGATTCACGGAAATTCCCAGCTTTGAAGAATTTAATTGCATTATCCTTCTGAATGGCAACCTTTCCGGTTGCACCAAGCTGCGCCCTTGAATAATATTCCTCTTTTCCGCATTGATTACAATGAATCTTCCTTGTCACTGGATCAAAAACTACATCTGAGCTTCCGCATCCCCGACAGGTAATACCAGATACTTCCATTTCTCACCTTCTTATGAATTACTATTTCTTGTAAGCCAAGTATTCTTTGCATTCTCAATTCTCTCAACAACAGATCTTGGATCCTCTGACTGATTGATTGCGACATTGATCTGGTCTATTTCAGATTTGAACTTGGCTTCATATTCAATAGCTTTAGGATTGGAAACATTTGAGCTGTTAGCAAAAATATCAAGCAGGGATTTAAGTGCTGACTTCTCATCTTCATTCGTACAGTTTGAAATGATTGAATTTATTTCATCTGTTAGTATCTTATAGTTATTTACCTTATATCTTGCTCTTGTCTCGCCTTCTGCAACCCTGTCAGAATAGCTCATGGTAAAAAGCATATAAGATAGATATACAAGAAAAATCACTGCATTTACAGCTATTATGATGCCGAAATGACCTTTCAGAAAAAAATTAAAGAAAAATGCGGTATCTATAATGATAGCAATGATCAGATATATAGATGAAAAATATATGGGCTGAAAATTCACCTCACTATTATTAATAGACTTTGCCTTTAAAAAATACAAATAGCAAAGAACTCCTACCATAATGAAGGCAAAAACGCCTGCGCCAAAACCAACCCAGTCATATAGAAAAATGACTGAAAAATTCGTAAAACAAAGTAATACAATAACCCATGCTGCAAACAGGACACCATAAACAATTCCGAATTTTTTCATAATTAATCTCCTATCTTTGTACCGCAGTTCATACAGAACTTTGCACCAGGCTCTAGCTCTGCTCCACAGTTAGGACATTTATGTGATGTAAGACTTGTTCCACATTCCAGGCAGAATTTTGCGCCTGCAGGATTTTCATGTCCACATTTTGGACAGACGACAACGCTCTCTATTTTGGAGCCACATTCCAGGCAGAACTTTGCGCCTGCAGGATTTTCATGTCCGCACTTTGGACATTTTACTGTGTTCCCTGAGGGCTGTGAAGTTTTGTCATTACCCAGTGTCTTATTGATCGTCTGATCCGCAAGATTTGAGAATCCTGCTCCTACAGCTCCTCCAACACCTACGCCCATACCAAGGCCCATGCCGGCTCCCATGATTCCACCTGAAATGTTACTTTCATTTGAAGCAGCATCCTGCATGACATCAAATCCACGCTGTTCCTGGTATGTGAATCCTTCTCTTTCACGCATTCTCTGACGTGCAGCTGACTCAATATCCATTTTTGCAGCATTTCCTTCAGCTTCAAACTGGGCACGCTTTCTCTGGATTTTCATCTCATTTATTGCTGCAAGATCCTCTTCACGAGGCTTGATGCTGTTAAATGAGAAGTTGTCTAATGTAAGACCGAATTCACTGAAATTCTCTACCAGTTTCACTTTAATAATGGTAGATAATTCAGAGATCTTTGCAGGAAGCTTAAGAATTCCAATATTCTGCTCTACTATTTCCTTGGCAAGAAGATCCGGAACATATTCAAGTATTTTTGCCCGCATAAAAGATATGAGCTCATCCCTTGTAAAAATGTCTCTTGTACCAACGATCCGCTTAAGAAATTTTTCAGCATAGACAGGAGCCATGGATTTATCTTCTGCCTCTATATGAGCTCCATATAATCCATATGCACTGACATGGATATTTACTTCTTCCTCCGGATCCTGGACTAGAATGGGTTCAACAGTTCCCCATTTCAGTTCATTCATATATGTGGTGTTGACAAAATATACCAGACAATGAAACTGGGATGAACCTCCCGTAAGAGCATGTGTAACATTTCTAAAAGGAGCGAATCTGCTGTCGCCTGTATCAAGTTTTTCCTTGCACGGACCAGTAAAAATCGAAACCTGGGATTCACCACCATTTCCATCTATTCCTGCATCATAATTGTTAATAAATATAGCGATTTGGGACTGACTCACATGAAGATAAGATCCATTTGGAAAATCCTCATAAGGATACTTAACGCAGACAAAACTGGCTTCAGAGTCATCGCCAGGTTCCCACTTGATATTATCAACTGAGAACTGCCCTAAAAACCCTTTATGAACTTCTTCTTTTGGATTGGCACTTTGAAATAAAGACATCTTGTTCCTCCTTCTATAAAACCAACCAAAATTCTAACATAACATAATATTATTGCATGTATATTATTTAGAACAATAAATATGCTATCAGCATTTAACCAGAATCGCGCTAAGGTTATCTGGTGCATTTTTTGAATATACAAAATCCTTTAGGCTGTTTAAGATATCCATAAGAAATCTATGTGTACATAATACTCCTGGTAATATAGCAGCCTTTCTGATCGTATCCATCAGTACATTATCTCCGCAAGGTTTATAAATTCCATCACTGCAAAGAAGAAATATCTCATTACTCACAAGCTTTTCTGTGTACACAGAAAACACAGCCTGAATATCCATTCCGATATAATTTGAAAGCCTTCCATATTGTGGATTGGACTTTAATTCAGCTATGGAATAATGTGCATTTACAATGTCAGGCATGTTCTGCCAGACATGGTCTTCAAGAATCTGTGTAAAATATGCCCCGCGCATCCTGTATATCCTGCTGTCTCCTATGCCAATACAGGATACCATCCCCTTTGTAATCAGAACACATACAAGTGTAGTCCCACTCATGATCTGTTTATGAACAGCATTCGAATAAACTTCCGCATTCGCTGAATCAAACGCATGAAGAAGGCTCTGTATATCGCCCTGATGATCCGGATTCATATCTCTGGAAAAGCTGTTTACCCAGTTCTTTGCTGCCCTGATGACAGTCTCTGACGATTCTTTCCCGCCTTCAAGACCGCCCATTCCATCAGCGACAACAAAAAGACTCATATCACTGTTTGAAAAAGAATATATGCTGTCCTGATTCTCATCACGCTTAAGCCCCTGATCTGTCAATTCTGCATACTGAATGCCATATCCCATCAGGACTCCTTACTGAACACTCACATAGAAGACATATGAATGACTGCCAATCGTTAACACATCACCATCATTCAGTCTGTTCTCTGTCCCAGACTGTATCTTCATAGGGGAATGATTAATGAATGTACCATTAAATGAACCAACATCCTTTACAAAATAGTTTGAATCACGGATGATAAATATACAGTGATTATGCGAAACGGTGTTGTCATCAGGAATTACAATGTCATTACTTGAAGGTCTGATTCCAAGTCTTGCAGAATCGCCTACAAGCTGGTATGAGAACCTTCTCATAGGATTATTTTCATCCTGAAGAGTAATTGTATATGTTTTTGAAGGCTGAGACGCCGGACCATAATTTATAGCCATCGTCTTTTCTTCATCATCATATATATTTTCATTTGCTGAAGGTCTGACAGCCATAGTAGATGCAGAATCGTTTCTATTATCATTTACAACAGGCTGCCTGACATTTAGTGTGCTTCCATCATCCCTGTCAGAATATTCAGGAGAAATATTTTGATTTGCATTCTGTGACCCGTAATTTCCTGGCGCAGATACATTATGAACACTCTGCTGGCTTCTTGTTATATCTGGATCAGGGAATGAACTCTTTGATCCATTACTGTTCTGATTATTGTCAGAATCGTTTGCATCTTCTGCTATTTTTACCTTCGATTTCACGGCAAGTACAGCGATTATTATGATAATCAGAATGATACCGGCAATAACCCCAAAGAATACTGCTGCATTTATTGATGTGCCGCCAATAGTAATAGAATTCTTACTCTTTGATGCCATAGGCATCTCTACTTTAAATTTTACAGTATCAGCCTTCTTAAATGAAAGCTCACTATTTACACTGCCACCATTCTTTACTTCACCAGGTATGTCTGCAGAAAATACTTTCAGCAGATTGTCCCTTGCAGTCTTTTGTAAAATATCTGCTGTCTCAGTTGTATTTATGATGCAGTAATCAGCATTTGTTTTTCTGGAAAGTTCAAAACATTTCGGTTAACTGATCACTGTTAGAACCTGTATCGATACCAAAGCAGTAAATAGGATAAGGCTTTTCATCAATAAGATCTGTTAGCTCGTCTAACTGCACATCTGTCGTTGCACTGTGATATTCAGCTGAAAGAACAATGATACGGTCATATCCCATGTATTTTTCATCATTGAGAGAAGTAATGGCATTGTATAACACATCAATAAGATGTGTTTCCTGCTCCTGATAGGAAATCGTGTCAAGCACATTTAGATCTGCTGTATAGTCACTGCTGTATTTATCCTGAAGATAGTTTATTTTGTCAGAAAAAGTTGCAATTCTGAATTTCTCACCATCTCCATGGCCATTAATGATACCCTTTACGATTTCAGAAACCTTTGGCTGAAGATCCTCTGTTACTGAAGCGGAATTGTCAATAAGGATAAGTGTACGCATAGACTTTTCGTCATCAGCGATATCCTCATCATCAAGACCTTTTACATCGACGCCATCAATTTTGTATTTAGCCTTTCCGGCACCCTTTGTCCCGCTTACATAAAGCTTTACAGTATCATCATCTGTTTTCCACTGCATAAGCACAGGATCAGGATCTTCATCAGATGCCTGAACAGCCTGGGCAGGATCAGCTGCCTGAACTGCTGCAGGATCAACTGCACCAGATACATCCGTACCAGCAGCTTTTACTGGCTCCGGCATCAAAAATGCCAACATGCCCATAATGCCAAGTGCTGCTAAAAGAAAATTTGTTGACTTGCTTTTTTTCTTCATAACAAAATACCTCAATCAAAATAAGTTAATGTTCTAATAAATCACGCCTGTTCCTTCTTTACCTTTATCAGAATAATCCTTGTAATCACAAGAAAAGCAATTGTAAAAATAATGAGAATCAGCCATGACCGGTAGAGATGATCAGCTGTAAATGTGAAAAATCTCTCTTTCTTATGAGGGATGTTTATTCCCTGCATCTGAAGGCGGAGCTTCAGTTTATTCAGGTTTGCAGTAGTACCGTAACCCTCCATACTCCAGCGGCAGATTACAAACCATGAAATTTTATCCAGGAAACCCTTTAATGTAAAAAGCAGACCGGAAAATAGTATCTGCGGCATTAGAAGTATTGGCGCTATGGTCATAGCCTTATCAGCATTTTTGAAAAGTGATGAAACGCATAGACCAGTAGCTACTGATGAAAGCGCAGTAACAAATGTTGTAATCAGAATCTCCAGGAATGGATTCATAGCAACGCCTTCGTCGGGAACACCAACGATTGCTGCAAATACACCAACGATGAGAAGGCACTGAATAAATGAAATAACACCAAGTACAATAATTTTTGAAAGAATATATGCGCCAATAGATTCACCAGTCATATATTCTCGTTTTAGTACAGAGCGCTCCTTACAAATTTCCTGAATAGAACTGGAGACGCCCATCCAGAAGGCTGAGCATGAAAGACAGAAGAGAAGGCTCTTCGTCATCTCATACTGCTCGAATTCCTTGCCATTAGCAACAAGAGAAATAAGAATAGCCAGAAGCGGAGCCTCGCCTAATAAAATCAGAAGCTTCTGCCTGTCGTTAATCATTAATTTAGTGTAACGTGAAGTAAGTATGCCTGTCTGCCTGAAGAAACCTCCGTGCATCTTCTGTGGCTTTTCATCTGGAAGAGGAGCATGGCCTACCTTCGGCCTCATCGAATTAAATCTCTTCCTGCAATTAACCGCGTCATTATTCATGACATCATATGCTTTTACGATGTCATCATCAGTAATGCCGAAGAAATTGATCGCCTCTTCATAAGAACCATAAAAACAGAGGTTTCCATCTTTACCCATGAAGACAATTTTGTCACACATCTTTAGCTGTAATGTACTATGCGTAACAAGTACAACAGTCTTACCATTATTTGCCATCTTTCTGAGGGAATTCATAAGGCTTCTCTCGGTACCCGGGTCAAGGCCAGATGATGGCTCATCAAGGAACATGAGCTTAGGGTCAGAAAGAAGTTCAACAGCAATACTAGCCCTCTTCCTCTGCCCGCCTGACAAATTTTTAATAAAATGCTGATCAAAGCCAGCAAGCTCAACCATATTTATGGCATTTTTTATCGCTTCTTCACGCTCTTTATCCGTGAAATCTTTTAGACGAAGTTTTGCTGTGTATTTCAGCATATCATAAAGGGTAAGATTATCATAAACAATATCCGACTGAGGTACATAGCCGATCAGACTCTTTAACGAATCAAAATTGTTGTATAATTCAATTCCATCGATATATACATGACCACCTGATGGCTTCAGATAGCCACACATAGTGCTCATGATTGTAGATTTGCCTGCACCGGAACCACCGATGATAGCAACAAGCTCACCAGGTTTTACATTAAAGCTGACATGGTTGCTGGTGATCTTCTTCTCCCTGCCACGAGTTACCACAACATCATTCACATCAACAGAAATGCCCTGTACAAGGCCGAAATAAAAGATTCGTTTTGATGTAAAAATAAGCTTTGAAATGCCGATTGTAATAAGGTCTTTCTCCTGAAGCCTTGTCTTTCCAGAAATCATGACATTGTTTAGGAAAACATGGCTTTCACTGCTCAGTGCAGTGATATACCAGAAATTTCCTTCACGTGTCATCTGGGCATGTGCTCTCAAAACTGAAGTATGATTTAATACAATATCTGCAGACTGATCTCTTCCGATATTGACATGATCCTTGTCTGATAATGGAAGGAATTTCCAATTGTTCTCATTCTCCCCATATGAAAAAACAAATAGCACTCCCTGTGACATAGCCTCCTGACCATTATCAATTCTGATAAGGTCCCAGCTGCCAATATCATGGCTTGTAATAAAACCACCGTTGTACAGAAGTCCATTCGTGCTTCCCTTTACCTCATATGCCCCCTTGTCTTCAATGAACCATGAACCATTTTTTCTAATGATCCTGCCATGTGTCCCAGAAACAAGTTTTGACTTCAATATGATGTCATTTTCCTGTGATCTGCCAAAAGTAACGGTATCTTTCGAATCACTTCCAAATGTATATGAAAGAGGCTCACTATCACCATCAAAAATAGTTAGATTTAATATTTGATTTGGATTTCCCATAGAAGTTTCTCCTCTCTCCAAGTAAAATTCTGTATATCAGATAATACAAAATAAATGTTTCGTATATAATATTTTATCATTCTATCATTTTTCACATTATATTCAATGTTTTTTCAAATTTTTTTCACAGATCAATATTTACTGACTTATTATACATAGCATTTCATAGCATATTTTCATCTGAAGTTTACACTTTATTTTTATTATGTTTTGTATCTTTTCAAAATAAAAAAATCCTTTATGTGTAACGCACAAAAAAGGATTTTCACTTTATTCACCAGTTATTAATTATTACTTATTTCATCGCTCTTTCGACAATAGGTATGCTTTCAGATTTTTTCTTCTTTTTACGTACAAGACGGTACATGTCATTTTCCATAGCCATGACCTGCTCAACCGAAAGCGGCTTAAATAGCTTT
>Ga0256404_1005673_pt1 | contig 21723 bp, 10 predicted proteins | sample RumenRJG_01DNA_FD_185990 | JGI IMG/M metagenome (GOLD analysis project Ga0256404, IMG submission 185990) | Bovine rumen microbial communities from Lethbridge, Alberta, Canada - RJG_01 | ecosystem: Host-associated > Mammals > Digestive system > Stomach > Rumen | place: Canada: Alberta | collected...
GCCACGCTTAGCCAGGATGATGGCCGAGAGGGCCTTCTCGTCGATGGACTGGTTCTTGATGTCCTTCTTCATCTTTTCTATGAGGTACTCGTTGGCCTTCTTCACCTCCTTCGGAAGGTCACGACCGTCGAGCGCACATATATAAAGGTACTGCAGCGCCTTCATCGAGGGGAATCCGTAGTCCTTGCCGTACTTCTTCTCCCAGGCCTTCATCTCCTCCACTTCCTTCACTATCTCGCTACCCATGAAGCGGAAGGCGTTGGTCAGCATCTGGGCCGTCTCCTGCTGTTTGCCGGCCATCACGTTCAGGCGGGCCAGCATCTCGCTGATGCTGACGGTCATGTAGAAGCTGCCGCTCATGCCGGGCCACCAGCTCCACGAGCCATCGCCGTTCTGCAGGTCCTTCAGTTTCTTGGCCGTCTCAGTGATGCGGCTGTTCATCATGTTCTCGTCGAAGAAGTCAGCCAGGCGCAGCTTCTGCTCCCTTTCGCGGTCAGCATCGGCTACCCAGGGAGTCTCCTGCAGCAGCATGTCCTTCAGCTCCGGGTTCTTTTCCAACTGACTGGTGAGTGAGCCGTCGGCAGGTGCCTCCAGCTTCCAGCGGTTAAACACGTTCTTAATGTTATCGCTCTGCTGAATGAGTGTCTTGGCAATGAGGTTCGAATAGAGCCATGCAGCCTGGTCGATGGAATTGTTCTCGTAGGGGTTGCCCACTGACGGCAGCGCCTGTACCATGAGCCAGGCGGGGTTGTTGGTGTATTCTACGGTGAGCTTGCCCTCCGTTGCCGAAGCAGGGAAGAGCTTATTCAGGTCAACGGCGAAGGTGCCGGGCTCATGCTGTGTGATGGGTCTGGTCACGGTGACGCGCTCCTCATCAGGCAGAATGGCCAAATAGTGCTGTTCGCCGTCAGAGAAGTTCTTACCGCTGGCTGACACCTGGCAGATGTAGAGGGTGGAGGGTTGAGCGTGGAGCGTGGAGGGTTGAGCGTTGAGCGTTGAGCGTTGAGCGTCCACCTCGAAGGTGACCACCGCTGTCTCACCGGCCTTCACGCTGAAGGGCTTGCTCTGCTTGAGTACCACCTTCTGCGTCTCGGGGTCGAGCAGACGGAGCTGCGACGTGCCGCTGACAGCATGGTCAGACGTATTGAAGATACGTGCCACGAGCTGGGCCTTGTCACCCCTGCGGAGGAATCGCGGCATGTTCGGCTGAATCATCACTTCCTTCTGGGCCACGGTCTCGCCCTCAATGAACCCGTTGTTCATGTCCTGCGTGGTGGCAATGCCCATGAAGCGCCACGTGGTGAGGCTCTCGGGCAGCGTGAACTTAATGGCAACGCGCCCCTTTGCGTCGGTGGTCAGAGCCGGATAGAAGAAGGCCGTCTCGTTCAGGTTCTCGCGCATCTGCACAGCCTGGCCGTCGTCCTGTGGTTCATCTTCGCCGGCAACGTCTTCTGCCACTACGGTTTTTTCCATCATGGCACTCTCCTCTACTGCCATCGGCATGGAAGCCATCATCATGTCGTTTACTCTGGTGCGACGTGCACCTCCCGCAGTGGCATAGCCCACCACGGCATTATCATAGAGAGCATCAGCGTCATCACCATCCCACCAATAGGGCATGTTCAGCGAACTAAAGCCGTTAAAGTCGAAGCGGCTGAACTTCATCTGCTTCACCTGCCGTGGTGTCCAGTCGAGCTGTGTGCTGGCCCACAGGCGTCCCCACGACGAGGCACTCCAGTTAGTCGATGGTGTGGGAATATACATGTAAGGTGCAAAGCTCCAGTTGTGCCGATAGAGCTGGTCGAGCGACTTGTCGTACATGGCGGCCATGAGCTGTGCGTCAGCCGGTGTGCCGTCAGGATTGGTCACGGTGAGCCGCCACTCCTCCTGCTGACCAGGCGTCAGTCGGTCGCGGAAGGTCTCCCACTTCAGGGTAAGCTTCTTGTTAGGCAGCGGGCGTTCAATGGTAGCCTGGTGGGTATAGAACTTACCGTCCTTCACCCAGGCAAAGGTGAGCAGCAGGCCGTTGCCATACTCCTCCTTGTAGGTGAACTTACGGTTCCAGAGGGCGTTGCTCTGGTCGAAGGCACCCCGCTCAATGACTTTGTTGCCGGCAAAGATGCTATAGACGGTGTGCACGTCAGCATCGCTGGAGCCCACCTGTACGGTGACAGGGCTTCCGTCGAGTGGGAAGTTCGACGCACTGGTGTAGAACCAGTCTTTGGTGTCGGTGCAGGGCACGGTGTCGTCAAGGGTGAAGACGGTGAAGGACTGGTTGAGCGTTGAGCGTTGAGCGTTGAGCGTTGAGTGTTGAGCGTTGAGTGTTGAGCGTTGAGCGTTAGGGTTAACGTTATCGTTAGCGTTATCGTTAGCGTTATCGTTAACGTTAGCGTTAAGCATATATTTTCCGCTGGGCAGGGCGGGAAGCGTGATGGGGGTATTCGTCTTCACGGTCTGCCACTCTCCGTCGTTCAGACGGTAGCTGACGGTGTGTCCCTCCATCTCCTTTCCTGCTGCATTATACAGGTGGAAGGCGAAGGGCTTCTGCTCGTCGAGCAGTAGCTGCTGGGGCAGGTCGCAGGTGAGCACCTCTGTACGGGTGCCCAAGGGGATGGCGGTACTGCCCGTGCGCGACTCACCAGCCTGGTCGGTCACGTCGGTCTCCACCACAAACTGGTAGAACATGGTGCTTTGCTCTGCACCGGTGGGCAGCGTGAGCGGCACGTTGACCACAAACCGGCCGTCAGCCTCGGTGGTCAGTTCGCCCTCGGCTATGGCGGCGTCGTCATTACCAAAGCCCATATAGCCCTGCTGCCAATAATAAGAATAGGAGAGCCACCAGTAGGCCACGCGGCGCTTCACGGTGTATTTCACCTTCGCACCCTGCACGCCTACGCCGGCGTAAGAGCGGGCCTGACCCGTGACGGCCAGCGTGTCGCCAGCCTTATAGCTGGTCTTCACCTCGTCGAACAGCACCTCGTAGGTGGGACGCTTGTACTCTTCCACGCGGAACACCTGGCGCGTCTCGTCAGTCTCAATGATGAAGCGGCCGTTCAGCTGTCCCGTAGGCAGGATGAACTCTGCCGAAGCCTTGCCGTACTTGTCGGTAATGACGGTCTTCTCCTCTATGATTTTATAGTTGGCATTACGCAGGCGCAGGGTGAGCCTGCGGCCTTCCACGCTGTGGGTTTCCACGAAGTGTTCGGTCTGGTGGACAAGTGCTGCCACATAGACCGTCTGTCCCGGGCGGTAGATGCTACGGTCGGTATAGAGGTTGACGGTCTGGTGTTTGCCGTCGCCGGCATGATAGTCGAACCGGCCGTACTGCCAGACGGGTGAGAAGCCTTTGTCCTGAGCCGTCTCGGCATAGAAGCGGTGCACCTCGCCCATGCTCTCCGGGTCGTAGAGCAGCTCACCCTTCTGGTCGCAGCTGAACGTGTGCCACTTCCTGTCGCGCTTCAGCCACAGCTTCATGATTGCTCCGCCGACGGGCTGTCCGCTGTCGCTGTTCACCACCACGTAGCGCATCTTCTGGCCAGGCTGTCCCTCGCTGATGACGGTCAGGTCACTCACGCTGAGCAGGCGCCGCAGGGTGAGCGTTGAGCGTTGAGCGTTGAGGGTTGAGGGTTGAGCGTTAGGGTTAACGTTAGCGTTAACGTTAGCGTTGAACTCCAGCAGGTAGATGCCGGGCTGCAGGTGGCCAATGGTGATGGTGTCCTTGAAGTCGTCGAAGGGCTCATGACCGCTGTACTGGCGCGTCTGCGTCAGCTCAGGCATCAGGGTGACGCGCCCCTTCAGTTCCTTGAAGTCGCCGTCGTCCCTCACTTCCCGTTCTTCGTCGCCCGTCAGGTTGGTCTTATAGATGTTCAGCGTCAGTTGGCTGAGGTTACGCAGGTCGTCCAGCTCCACCTCCTGCTGCTGCGTGGAGCGCATCAGCTCGTGCTCCATGCGGACGCGGAACTCGGAGTTGGTCATTTCCTGCAGCTCGTTGCGCAGCTGGTCCATGCCCGGCCACTTGGGCCAGCGGGCCAGCGCCTCGTTCAGGTAGGCATAGCGCTCTGCCTTCGTGGCATAGCCGCGCCGGTTCATGTAGTCGTAGCGTTCCAGGGCCAGCTCTGCCGACACGTCGAGGTCGCCATACTCCTGGATGAGTGAGTCGAGCCTTTGTATGTAGGGCGCTTTCTTCCAGTCGTGGTAGGGCCGGTCCTTCTGCATCTCCCAAAGTGCCGTCAGACAGGCTGCCGGGCGGTTGCCGTCGCTGACATACTGCGCGTGCAGGGGTGCATATTCTTCGAGCGTGCGGCCAATGAGGCTCAGCAGGTCGTCGCCAAAGTAGCGGCTGTGTTCGCCGTGCACCACGAGCGGGTCCATGGTCTTTGCCTTCGTGCGCGCCAGCAGCGCCGGGTTAGCCAGCGCCATGCTGCGGTATTCGGCAGCCCTCACGGCGGCAGCATCGTCGAGCCTGCGGCTGTTCCTGCTGCAGACGAAACTCAGCACGGTGGCATAGACGGCACGCAGCCGTTCGTCGCCAGTGCCCCGCAGCTCCGCCTCCATACGGCTCACCATGGGCTGCAGCGAGTCGGGGGCCACGCTGACCTGCACATCCAGGGCGGTCAGCCTGGCTTTGAGCAGATGGCCGTACTCCTTGTCGCCGAGGGCCTTGGCTGCTATCTCGTCAGCCTTCTTGATCACTTGCTGTGGCAGGTCCTTTTCCTGGGCCTCCTCCAGCTGTTTCCACATCTTCTTATAACTCTGTCCAAATAACATCATAGGTGCTGATATTAACGAAATGAACACAATGAATAATGTCTTTTTCATACTTCGTGCATTAAATTTGCACAAAGGTACGAAATTAATTGATAACGGGCAACGGTTCATTGATTTTTTTTGTATCTTTGTCATTTATTTAGTAAATATTTTAAGTTCGCATGTTTCGTTTTATCGCGCAGAGCCGCTGAGAACACTGAGTTTTCGCTGAGAAGTATTATCAGATCAGAGGAGTTTGGGGAGTCTAAGCGGCCAATGGCCGCTCTCTCCAGTTCTCCACCTATCATGCGCAGCCAAAAGACACGTAGGGAAAAACTCTTTCTACTCTGCGGCTCTGCGCGAGACAAAACAACCCAGCGAAACTTGAATAAATATTTTAAGTCTCTTTTATTGAAATTATAAGATGGAGAACCAAGAGCCGCGACTTTGGTAAGCAGCGCGTGCGACTTTGCTAAGCAATGTGCGCGACTTTCGTTAGCAAAGTCGCGCGCGCTGCTTACCAAAGTGACGGGTGTTGCTAACCAAACTCGCGGTTTCAGTTCCTTCTAAAACAAATAACTAAGGTTTCCCACCGCCATGAGCTGCGAGATAATCAGCAAAATTAGCCCGAAGTGACCTCCCCCATCCCCTCCTGTAGGAGGGGGGCAATTACCGCCCAAGGGCTTGCAAGGTATCTGTCCTCCCCCTACAGGGGGAGCGAGAGGGGGTCAGCAAGGGGGGCAAAAGGGGGTCATAAGGGAGGGAAACTTCAACAAATAATCTTCGATTTATTTGTTTTTTCGCTCGGTTTGCATTATCTTTGTACCCGAATAAAGACGAACAACTAAAAACCACAAGGAAAATGAGACGTATGCTGAAAACCATCACGATGCTCGTGCTGTTGCTGGCGGCAGCAAGTGCGAAGGCCGAGAACTATACCGGCACCATCGAACGCTTCGGCGAGAAAATGAAATATACCATCTCCGGCGGAACGGTGACCAGCAAGGAGGGGCCGTGGCTGCCACCTACAGACCGCATTATTTCACCCGACGTCAAGGCATGGGGAGTTATCAGAATGGACGTGGAGCCGGGCGAAGTCATCACCCTCACGGCAGAAAGGGAGAAAGGCACCAGCGAGTGGTACAAGAAATGCGAGGTGTATATAGGCGAGAAAAAGGTGGTTGGAGAAGGCAAAGCCACTTTCTCCATGAAGGTGCCTGACACGGCGGAGGACTTGACAGCAAAGCTCATATACTACGGAAAGAACTCGATACTGGAATACAACATCTTCTACACGGTGAAGAAAAAGATGAACACCGCGACAGAGACCTACCGCGGAAAGGCGGAAGTGGCAATAGCCGGCGAAGACCCTGACGGCTACATCAACTACACCGTTACGGGCCGTAACTTCCGCAAGTATGAACCACATTCGGATGACCTGAAGGCCGACTTCTTTGTGGGCGAGAAGGTGACCGTGACCTGCGAGGGCACTACCGCTTCAGCAGGAGAGCCCTACGAGGCATCAATACGGTACGGCAACGACGAGAGAAAGAAGCTGAACGGTTCGGTGTCGGCCACCTTTACCATCAACAAAAATACCGACAAGATATTCATCGACTGCTGCATGAATGCACTCTCGGGCATGAGCGGCGATGACGATGTGGCTTTCCAGAATTGCGGAACAGTCACCGTGTATGTCAACATCATCGACCCTAACAGCACTACTACTACGACACCCGCCACCAACATCAAGTGGGACGACGTAGTGTATGACAACAACTGCAATGTCTGCGGCAGCGAATATTCCGAATTTAAGCCCGCAGACTACAGCGGAAGCTACACTTGCACGAAAGACCCCAAAAAAGAGGAGCACGACGTTGTACCGGGAAAAGTAATCTACGGCAACACCATGATAAAAACGGGCGACAGGGAGCTTGGTATTGACCATGGTGACCAGCATAAAGCCATCGTTATCGAGAAAAACTCGGTGGTGGAGTTCACCAACGACCAGGGAGTACAGATATGGACCGTCCACAAGGGCGGCATCAGAGGAATCAACCTGAAGCCGCTCAAGGGCTCGGCGGGCAACTTCCTCTTCTATACACCTCGCCCTCAGGTACAGGCAATACCTTTTGGCACCGTCTTTGTTATTCAGTCTAACAACAACACCTCGCGCGTCTATCTGCTCAGCGGCTCTATGGAAGTAACGAGCAAGAAGACCGGCAAGAAGGTGACACTGAAGCCCGGACAGGCATCCACCGTCGGCACTAACGGAGAGCAGAAGGTGCAGCAGTTCGACATCAAAAAGGCAGCCAAGAAGTTCGGCATTACCGATGCCCAGCTACAGGGCGAGACCACGACGACAGCAACAACAACTAGACGTTACGAACTGGAGCGGGCTATCGTGAAATATAAGGTGACACGGGGCAGCCAGCAGGGCACCATGGGAAAGTGTTTCGACAACTACGGCAGCATGGAGCGCCGCGAGCTCCGCATGGGCGACCAGACATCGATCGCCCTGACGCAGGGCAACACCTCCTACGCCCTCAACAAGAAGACAAAGACAGCCAAGCGTACCACGAATGCCGACCTGAACTTCCTCGACATGAACAACGCGCTGATGAAGAAGCTCAACCTGCAGAAGAAGGGCACCGCCACCGTCGTAGGCAAGAAGTGCGACCACTACGTAGGCACGAACGTAGAGTATTACGTCTGGAAAGGTCTGGTCATGAAGAAGGTGCAGAAGAACAGCGACGGCACCATCACCACACACGAGGTGACATCGATTGAGGAACCTACCAGCGTGGACTCCAAGATGTTCAAGATGCCTGACGGATATACGGTTAAATAATCAATAACGACTATGAAAAGAATTAATGGCATATTTCTGACACTCGCGCTGCTGACGGTGACACAGCTTGCAAGTGCGCAAAGCAAAGTCAAAGGCACGCTGAAGAACGACGGGCACACTATGGAGTGGAGTGTCTCAGGCATCACCGTGACGAAAAAAGGTCAGCCGAAATTTGAGAAGGTCAATTTCGCAGGCACCAACGACGGCAGCATAAAACAGGAAATAGAGGGAACCGTCTCTCCAGGCACCACCATTACTGCCGACCTGAAGAAGGTGTCAGGCAAAAAGATGCCCAAGATATTCATTGACTTTGACTATCGTAAGACGGGAGACCCTATTTTCATGCCAGGTCATTTGATACAGTTGGAAGACAAAGACTATATGTCCAAGAGTTTCACCGTGCCCAGCAATGCGGAAACGGTTGATATCTTCATTACCTACCGTACCCCCGACCCTCAACCTAGGGCTTACGCTTTGGAAATGAATGTCTCTATACGGCTGAAGGTGAAAGGCGGAACCACAGCAACTCCAGTCAGGCCTTCAGCACCAGTGAAAAAAGACACTTGCCGTATGAAGAAAAGCAAATACGAATTTTTCGACCTATGGGGAGAAGTGTCTATACGCTGTAATGATGAGGAGGATGATGCCTATGAAATTGCCAGATTAGATGATCCTATCTACGAAAACGACAGAATCCGGACAAAGGAAGATTCAGGAGCTGTACTCGTATGGGAATTTGAAGATCATGAAAATCCCTACCATGATCAGACATTCACTATGGGTGAGGAATCCATTATTGTAATTCCTATAAAGCCAAGAGACCCCTGTGACATTCGGAATTATGAAGACGGAAGGATTAATTGGGGATATGTTGCCGGAAAGATGTGGGCAATAGAAAAGCATAACTTTAAGAGGATTTTGGAAGGCCGCGAACCTGAAGATCCATGTGAGGAGAAAGGGCATATTGTGTTTGGCGTAAGAGACCTTGATGAATTACCACCGGACTTTGATGAAGAAAAAATCAGGAAACATTGGATGGAATTGTCTGGCGAACAGGTATATGAGATTAGGCAATGGATACGATGGTGGAATGACCACAATAATCCTGCATTTCGGAAAAAAGGTACCACCACAGAAATACCTGTTGTCTATGCCATTGAGAGCCAGGGTAGTGAAGTTAAGATTAACATGTTAAGTGGCTTCGTGCCTGTAGTGTCAGAGAAGACAAAAGCGTTCTACATATTAAAGGAAGGGCAGTCGGCAACAGTAGGCAGGAATGGAAAGATTGTGGTCAAGAAAATTGATGTCAACAAGGTTGCCAAGAAGTTTGGTATATCCAATGCTGCCCTGCAAGGAAATACGGAAACTGTGGTCAAGCGCTACGAAATAGAGCGCGCCATTGTAAAGTATAAGGTGACGAAAGGCGACCATCAGGGCGTACTGGCCAAAGCCTTCGACAAATACGGACGATACGAGCGACGCGAACTCCAGATGGGCAATCATCTGACAATCGCCCTGCTGCAGAATAATGTGTCGTACACCCTCGACAAGAAAACGAAAAAAGCCAAGCGGACGAAGGATGCCGACCTGAACTTCCTCAACCTGAACGAGACGCTGATGAAGAAGCTCAAGCTGCAGAAGAAGGGCACCGCCACCGTCGCGGGCAAGCAGTGTGACCACTACGTAGGCACGAACGTAGAGTACTACGTCTGGAAGGGTCTGGTGATAAAAAAGGTGCAGAAGGAGAAGAACGGTGCCACCACCATCCACGAGGTGACCTCCATTGAGCAGCCCGCCAGCATAGATGCGAAGATGTTCAAGATGCCTGACGGATATACGGTGAAAAAGTGAAAAGGTGAAAAAGTGAAAAGGTGAAAAAGTGAAAAGGTAAAACAAAAATAAAACGACAAGAGACAATGAAAACAATGAGAATCTTTTTCGCCGCAGTGCTCATGGCACTCGGCATGACAACGGCACAGGCTCAGCACTGTGGACACGGCAAGAAAGCCGCCATCGAAAACATCCTGACACGAACCTCTATCCGCAAGTACCAAGACCGCGCTATTGAGGCAGGCAAGATTGACACCCTGCTGCGGGCGGCTATGGCGGCACCGACGGCCGTCAACAAGCAGCCGTGGCACTTCGTCGTCGTAACCGACAAGCAGAAGATAGCACAGTTAGGCGGCGACCGCTTTGGCAAGGCTCCGCTGGCCATTGTCGTCTGCGGCGACATGGAGAAAGCCCTGCAGGGCCCGGGCCGCGACTTCTGGATTCAGGACGTTTCGGCTGCCACCGAGAACCTGCTCCTGGCAGCCCACGCCTTAGGCTTAGGCGCAGTTTGGACGGGCGGCTACCCCCGCATGGAGCGTTGCGCCAACATAGCTGCCGCCATCGGTACGCCTGAGTATATCATCCCACTCTGCGTGGTCTATGTAGGCTACCCTGACGAGCAGCCGGAGCCCAAGCAGAAGTTCAAGACGGAGAACGTTTCATGGAACGCTTACGGAAACGCCAATAGAGAATAGTCTGCACCACCCCTCGCGTGAGCAGATAGAGCAGCATGGAGAGCCACAAGCCGTGGTTCTCCATTGTTTTTGTAAACAGGAAGGTGCCGAGAAAGAAGAGCATGGCGGCAATGACCGACGAGAGCAGCATGCCACGCGTCTGCGTGGTGCCAATAAATATGCCGTCCCACACGAAGGCAGCTACGCCAGCCGCCGGAATGAGCCATGCCCAAAAGACGTAGTCACGCGAGGCTTCAACGACCGACGCTTCGTCAGTAAGCAGGTGCAGAAACGGTGTCCCCCCCACCACGTAAAGCGTAGTGAAGAGCAGCGTCATCAGGGCTCCCCAGCCAAACAACCGACGTACCACATCACGGAAAGCCGGCATGTCGGCAGCGCCCCAGTAGCGGCCGCCCAGTGCCTCGCCAGCGTAGGCAAAGCCGTCCATGAAGTACGAGAACAGCAGGTAGAGCTGCATCAGCAGCGTGTTAACGGCCAGAATGGTTGCCCCCTGCCGTGCACCAGCCGACGTGAAGTAGAGGTTGACGGCTACCAAGCACAGCGTGCGCAGGAAGATGTCGCGGTTGATGCGGAAGAATTGCGCAATGGTATTTTTCGAGGTGCGAGGTGCGAGGTACGAGGTACGAGATGTGTTCAGTCCCCCCGTTTCCTTTGACTCCAAGGAAGAGGTATTCTCGCACCTTGCACCTCGTACCTCGTACCTCGAAAAAGAACACCTCGTACCTTGCACCTCGCACCTCGAAAAAAAGAATGCTGTCAAGAACCCTGCGTACTGCGCGATGACGGTGCCAAGGGCCACGCCCTCCACCTTCATGCCTAAGCCATAGACCAGCAGCAGCGAGGCCAGGATGTTGACCACGTTTTGTAGAATGCTGACCAGCATGGGTATGCGCGTGTTTTGCATACCTATGAACCAGCCAGTCAGCGAGAAGAGGCCTAACGACGCGGGGGCTCCCCACACGACCATATAAAAATAAGTGGAAGCCAAGGGCCGCACATCAGCCGTTGGGCCAATCAGCGCAAGCATCAGTTCGCACAACGGCCATTGCAAGACAAGCAGCACCAAGGCCACCATCATGGCCACCAGAAAAGAACGACGGAGCAGACTGGCCGTTTCCGACCAGTCCTGCCGACCATAGGCCTGGGCCGTCAGCCCGCTGGTACCCATGCGAAGGAAGCCGAAAACCCAATAGACCAGGTTGAAAATCATGGAGCCCACGGCAATGGCACCGATGTAAGCGGCATCGCCCATGTGGCCCACGATGGCCGTATCAACAAGCCCAAGCAGTGGCACGGTAATGTTTGTGACGATGGCCGGAAGGGCTATACGAAGTATCTCTCGGTTACGCTGGTTCATTTTTTTCCGATATTATTTGCAAAGGTATGAAAAAAGTTGTACTTTTGCAAAACTTAAAGCTATTTTTATGATTAACAGAGAACTTCTGGACCCGCAGAGCATTGTCATCATCGGCGGTTCCAACAATCAGCACAAGCCCGGCGGCGCCATCGTGCGCAACCTGCTGCAGGGCGGTTACAACGGAACGCTACGCATCGTCAACCCTAAAGAGGATGAGGTGCAGGGCATCAAAGTGTTTCACGACGTTAGGGAACTGCCACCCACAGAGCTGGCGGTGCTCGTCATTCCCGCCAAGCTCTGCCCCGACACGGTGGAGGTATTAGCCAAGGAGAAAGACACCAAGGCATTCATCATCATCTCTGCCGGATTCGGCGAGGAGACGAAGGCAGGGGCAGCCCTTGAGCAGCGCATTCTCGACACCTGTGAGCAGTACGGGGCCAGCCTCATAGGCCCGAACTGCATAGGACTGCTGAACCGCCAGCACCACTCGGTTTTCACCCAACCCATACCGAAGCTCAACCCGAAGGGCGTTGATTTCGTCAGCGGCTCAGGTGCTACGGCGGTGTTCATCTTGGAGAGTGCCGTCATCAAGGGGCTGCAGTTCAACAGCGTCTGGTCCATCGGCAACGGCAAGCAGATAGGCATTGAGGACGTGCTGCAATACATGGACGAACACTTCGATGCGGAACGTGACTCACTCGTAAAACTGCTCTACATAGAGAACATCGGTAATCCAGACAAGCTGTTGTTCCATGCTGCCAACCTCATCCGCAAGGGCTGTCGCATTGCCGCCATCAAGGCAGGAAGCAGCGAGAGCGGCAGCCGTGCTGCCAGCAGTCACACGGGAGCCATCGCCTCCAGCGACGCTGCTGTAGAGGCCCTGTTCCGCAAGGCAGGCATCGTGCGCTGTCACTCACGCGAGGAGCTGACCACCGTGGGGTGCATCTTCACGCTGCCTGCACTGAAAGGCAGGAACTTCGCCATTGTCACTCATGCCGGCGGCCCGGGCGTCATGCTGACCGATGCCCTCAGCAAGGGCGGCCTCAACGTGCCCAAACTGGAAGGTGCCGAGGCTGAGGAGCTGAAGACGAAGCTCTTCCCTGGCTCTGCAGTGGCTAACCCCATTGACATTTTGGCAACGGGCACTGCCGAACAGTTAGGCACCGCCATTGAGTACTGTGAAAATAAGTTCGACGACATCGACGCTATTGCCGTCATCTACGGCACACCGGGCCTGACCACGCTCTACGAGGCCTACGAGGTGCTGCACAAGAAAATACTGGAATGCAAGAAACCCATCTTCCCCATTCTGCCCAGCCTGCACACAGCCGGTCCCGAAGTGGCCGAGTTCCTGCAGAAGGGGCACGTCAACTTCTCTGACGAGGTGACGCTGGCCACGGCTCTCAGCCAGATTATGCAGACGCCCCCACCCGCTCCACCTGAAATAGAGCTGTTCGGTGTCGATGTGCCAAAGATCAGGGAGGTCATCGGGAACATCAAGGAGAGTGGCTATGTGGGGCCTGACACGGTACGGCAGCTATTGGCGTGTGCCGGCATTCCCATGGTACCCGAAATGGTGGCTGCCGACAAAGACGAGCTGACCAGCTTCGCCCAAAAGGTGGGCTACCCCGTCGTGGCCAAGGTGGTGGGTCCCGTCCACAAGAGCGACGTGGGCGGCGTGACGCTGAACATCCGCACTCCCGAACACTTGGAACTGGAGTTCGACCGCATGATGAAGATCAAGGATGCCCGTGGCGTCATGGTACAGAAAATGCTGAAAGGCACAGAGCTCTTTATCGGTGCCAAGTACGAACAGCGCTTCGGCCATGTGGTGCTGTGCGGCCTGGGTGGCATCTTCGTCGAGGTGCTCAAGGACGTGCAGTCGGGTCTGGCACCGCTGAGCTATGCCGAGGCTTACTCCATGATCCACTCATTGCGCGGCTACAAGATTATCAAGGGCACGCGCGGACAACGGGGCATCAACGAAAAGAAGTATGCCGAAATCATTGTCAGACTCAGCACACTTCTGCGTTTTGCTACGGAAATCAAGGAGATGGACATCAACCCACTGCTGGCTGACGAAGAGGACGTGGTGGCCGTCGATGCCCGGATACTGATAGAGAAATAAGTCTTCCTATCTTCTTCAGCGGCATCATGCGTCTCATGGTGGAGCGCACGGGTTGCACGTCGTACAGCAGCATGGCCAGCAACACGAAGACTCCCACGAGACACATGATGCCGAACATTTCTTTCACTGCCACCATCAGCACCTGCACGTAGTCACTATGAATGCCTCGATTGAGCGCATCGGCTATCTGGCGGCGCAGGCCGAAGCTGTAAAGTCCGGAGCAGACACTTTCACCCACACCATTACGAATAAAGCCGCTGACGGTCAGCGCATGGAAGAAGGTGGGGAACTCAATGAGTTCCTTCAGGTAGAGCGTCATCGTGGAGAAGAAGATGGCGTAGCCGAACGTGCGCAGGAACGTGGGCAGGTAGAGCCGCTCCACATTGAGCGTGGGCGACACATAGAAATACAGCAGCACCTGATAAAGCAACAGGGCGGCAAAGCCTACCGTCAGCAGGCGCGTGTATTTAAAGCCAAGGCGCGGCAGCACGCCCCAGTTGGGCGTACCGGCTCCCCACAGAATGGTGAAGGCAGCACCTGCGACGTAGCCCACTATCTCAGCCACATAGAACTGTTGCGTGGTGGTAAAGCCCCAGTGGAGCACCCCGCCAGTCAGCGTGTTCTGCAGGGCATGCGGCGTTGCGTTCATCACCTCGGCCACGAAGAACATCAGCAGGATAGGAACAAGTCGTGCGTGCGGCCACACCTTCGGGTCAATATAGGGGTGGCGCACATGCAGCATACGCCCAACGGTCACCACCAACGTCACCGGCAGGGCAAAGAGCACCTGACGCCAGATGACAGCATACCACCAGTTATAGTATTCGCCATAGGTAAACAGCCAGATGATCTCTATCATCACGGCTGACCACAGGAAGCAGCCCAGCCAGTCGAGCGACACTAAGGGCAGCGGACGGGGCATCATGCGCCAAGGGCGGCAGCAGGTGAACTGCACCAGGATGATGACAAGCATCAGCGCTGCCATGAAGCAGTGCATGGCATGCCACGAGCCACAGACCACAAGGAGCTGCTGGGCTATCCAGTTGGAGGCAGGCATGGCAGCTAATATAATAATGTACAGGGAGGGCAGGAACACGCCGAAGTCCTGTTTCGGAGAAAGCCACAGGCGGATGTTGGAGAAGCACTCGAACGTTCCGCAAAGCTTGAAAAAGCCCGCCACGTAACTGATGGCACAAAGGGCTGGCACCCATGTCACCCACAGCGTGAGCAGGTTACACACCAGGATGATGACGGCAGCATTGATGAGCAGCTGCTGGTTGGTGAAGCGCAGTTTGAAGCGGAACAGGAAGGGGAAGGGCATGTTCACACCGACAACGCCCATCATGGCTATCATCTGCACGTCCTCACGCATCAGCGACCACTCGCCCATCATCTGCGCACTCTGCGCAAAATAGACGCTGCCCGACAGTTGGAAGAAGAACGCGAAGAGCAGATAAATCCACGGCCGCACCCCTTCGGGTACGAAGTCGCGGAACATGGGCATGCTGAACTGCTGATTAGGATTCCATGCCATATCAGTACATCACCTCCGTCTCTACATTCAGTCCGGCCAGCAGACGGGCAACGTCCTCGGCCTTGTTCTCCTTGGTCAGGCGGATGCGGACGGGCACGCGCTGCTCTACCTTGACAAAGTTGCCTGTGGCATTGTCAACGGGTATCATGGAGAAGGCAGACCCCGTGCCACCAGCTACTGCTTCCACTTCGCCGGCATATTTCACACCGGGAATGGCATCAGCCGTGAATTCCACACGGTTGCCCACGCTGATATGCTCCATCTGTGTCTCGCGGTAGTTTGCCACTACCCACACATCGTTGTCATCGACGATGCGGGCCAGTTGCTGTCCGGGCTGTACCAACTGACCTACATGGATGTCCTTACGTGACATGACACCGTCACACGTAGCCACGACGACCGTATAGCTCAGGTTCAGACGGGCCAGGTTGACCTGCGCCGCAGCGACGCTGACTCCGGCCGTGTTCTGGTTCAGACGCTGTGCCTGCTCACCATGTACCAAGGCCGTGCTCTGACGACTGGCGGTGGCCTGCTCATAACGGGCACGGGCTGCCTCATAGCGGGCACGGGCATTGTCATACTGTTGACGCGTCACGGCGTCTTTCTGCAGCAGGGCTTCAAAGCGCTCGTAGTCGGCACGGGCATTTTCCATGTTCACACGAGCCTCCTCTATGCCTGCACTGGCAGCACGCACATGGCTCGACGTGGTCTGCATACCTGCCGTTATGACTGACGAACCACTGCGTGAGCCGCGCAGTCCGGCTTCGGCCTGTGCCAGCTGCAGCCGGTACTCCGCATCGTCAATAATAATGAGGGTGTCACCTTTCCTGACCCTTTGATAATCTGTAAAGCGTATTTCCTTGATGAAACCGCCCACACGGGCATTCAACGGTGTGATGTGACGCCACACCTGCGCGTCGTCAGTATATTCCACGTTACCCCAATGAATGAAGCGGCTGCACACGTAGCCCAGTGCCAGCACCATCAGGGCGATAATCACTATGTTATAGACTCTCTTGATATTCTTCTTGTTGTTCATAATATTCCTGCAATATATTTCATTTTGTAATAAGCATAAACGATGTTGACACGGGCATCCACCTCCTGTAGCTCAGCATTCAACAGAATGTTGGAGGCATCGAGCATATCGGTAATCAGTGCCAACTGGTTCAGGTAGCGGTCGTTGACCACTTGGTAGTTCTGCTGTGCCAGTTCCACACTCTTACGCTGAGTATCAAGCGTGACGAACGACTGCTCGTAGAGCGTGTAGGCCTGCTGCACCTGGTTGTTCAGCTGCTCTGCTGCCACAGCCTGCGCATCCTGGCTCCGCGTGATACCAATCTCTGCCTGGCGCACCTTCTTGTTTGACTTGAACAACGACGAAAGAGAATACTTCACGCCCAAGCCGACATACCAATAATTAATGTTCTTGTCGAGCGGTGGCAGGTCATAGGTGAAAGGCCCGCTGAAATTGTCGGCAGCCACCAAGGCAATCTTGGGCAGCAGCTCACTCTTGGCCAGCCGTAACTGCTGTTGTGCCACGGCCGTGCTAAGCTGTGTCTGCTCCATCAGAGGCGACGACGAGAGAGCTGCCTGCTGCCAGTCATCAAGCCCCATGCCAACAGAGGGAGGAGTTGCTAAAGCCTCCCCCAGTTGCGGGAGCAGAGATGGTGTTTCCTGCAACCCTAACGTGTTACAAAGCTGATGGTTCAGCACGGCCTGCTGGTCTTTCAGCTGTCGCAGTCCAAGGCGCAGCTGTTCCATCTGTAACTCATAGCGCGTCACGTCATTCCTCAAGGCCATGCCCTGCTCGTGTTTTGCCTGGATGTCGGCAATAAGACGGGCAGTCAGCTCCATGTTACGCTCATAGACCTGCATGCGGTTCAGAACCTTAAAGAGGTCTAAATACTGACCTAAAGCCATGAAGCGTTGAGCATGGAGTGTTGAGCGATGAGCATTAAGAGCCAGGTCACGCCGCAGTTCAGCCATGCGTATGCCTGCATCAATGGCTCCACCGGCATACACCACCTGCTGCGCCTCAAGGGCAAAGGAGTTGCCCAAGTGCGGAGCCGAATAGCCATGTACATCGGTGAAGTCACGGTCCATTACTACTACATTGCCGTTATAAGAGGCCGACAGCGTAGCATTCACGTCTGGCAGGCGCTGGGCGCGTGCCGACTCAATTCCCATAGTAGCAAATTCTACGCTTGTCTTCGTTTCCTGAAGAGTCTTGCTGTTGCTTTCTACCAGTTGAAACAATTCGTCAACTGTCATTCTGCGCTCCTCTTGAGCCTTCACCGCAATCGCTGCGGGTACAACCAACATGAGCGCCATTAATCTCATGTTCATAAATACTGTTTTCACTAAAAATCGGGTGCAAAGGTACAAATTATATCAATAAGTTGTAACCCTTAGGCACCCGATAATTATAGTTTATTAACAGTATTCAACCGCAATGGAAATAGGTGGCGACGAGCTCTGCCACCTTTTCAGGGCTCTTTTCTATGTACTGGCGTAGGGTGCGGTCGTCGAAGGCACGCAGCTGGGCGATAATGCTGTCAATCATAGCTGGAGAGAAGACGCCATGCTCCTCAAACACAGCACGTTGGCGTTCCAGACAGTCAGCAGAGGCAGCACATGAGTCAGGCAGTTGTGCCAACTGGCTCAGGCGGTCGGCGTTCTGGGCATCGTGGATGTTGACGTTGACGTAGGTACGCGCAGCCACCTCCAAGGCATCGGCCATCTCGAAACCATGACGGCAGGCGACACACAGCCCCGCAAGCAACTGATACAGGTCAGCAGAACCGTCAGGCGAACGCATCTCCACCGTCTGCTTCGAAGAGGTGTCGGGCAGTGCTTCTGGCTCTAAGGGGTTGGCGGCATGACTCATGTCAACACCGGCGGCCCATCCTAACGGCACACGCACCAAGACGGAGCGGTTACGGTCACCCCAGCAGACATTGGTAGGCGCCTCCTGGTGGGGCACCAGACGGAAGTAAGACGTAGGATTCTTGTTGCCAAAGGCTGTAATGCTGGGTGCCAGGTCCATCATACCGGCAATAGCCCGACGGGCAGCCTCACTGAGCACGGCTCCCCCTCCTTGGGAGGAGAGGCTCAGCATCTGGTTACGCCCGTCCTTCATCAGCCGCATGTGGATATGCAGGCCTGAGCCGGCCTTACCTGTTGTAATCTTCGGAGCAAACGTTACGTTCAGCCCTTCGCGCCAGCCTAAGTTGCGAATGACCCACTTGGCTATCATCAGCTGGTCGGCAGCTTCCTCGGCAGGCACAGGCAGGAACTCTATCTCGTTCTGCTCGTAGATGAGCCCGTCAAGGCGGAAATTGCCCACCTCAGAGTGGCCGTACTTAATCTGACCGCCACAGCGGGCTATGTACGACATGCACTTCGTGCGGAAATCGTTCGTCTTGGCGTAGGGTGCACTCTCATGGTAGCCGCGCTGGTCAATGGCAGGAAACACCTGCTCATCGGGTTTGATGACGTAGTACTCCAGCTCACCCATGGCGTGGAACTCCATGCCCGTCACCTCGGTAAAGGCACGGCAGGCCTTACGCAGCGTCTGTTCGGGCGACGAGGCTAAGGGCTGTCCGTCCTTGTCAAAATAAGAGCAGAGCATGCAGAGCGTGGGAATCTCTGCAAACGGATCAACGAAAGCCGTGGAGAAACGCGGCAGCACATAAAGGTCGCTGCTGCCTGCCTCGATAAACGAGAAAAGGCTGGAGCCATCGACACGCTCACCGCAGGTCAGCACCATCTCCAGATAGGCCAGGTTGGTAATCACGAAGTTCAGCGTCTTCAGCTTCCCGTCGCCACCGGGATACATGAGGTTCAACATGCGGATGTCGTGCGACTGGATGAAGTTGATAATGTCTTCCCTGGTAAACTCCTTGGCGGGCTTCTTCAGGAAAGCCACTAAGTCGTTAGCGTTCATTGTAATGTTCTTGTTTTCCATAATCTTAAACATGAAGATGGTCTTTATAAAATCTTTCTGAGTGCAAAGATACAAAATATTTCACAAATCATGGCTCATAATTGCTTTCGATTATTCATTTTTAACGGAGTTCACGACGCGTGGTTCATAATTATTTTATATCTTTGCACACAAATACCAAAACAAGGTTCAAATGAAGAAGCTGACTGGCTGTGTTTTTCTTTTTCTGATGGCGGTGCTGACAGCATACGGCCAACAACGGCAGAAGTATGAGTTCCGCCGTAACCTGCCCGTCTATGCCGACTCGCTGCTGAAAGACCTCACCTACCCCATGGCATGGGGTAACAGCACTATCACAGACTTCAACGAATGGAAAAAGACGGCCCGCCAAAAGGTCTTCGACTGCATGCTGGCGCCACCTCCTTTGGCAAACGTTAACCCTAACCCTAACGCTGGGAAAAAAGTTGACGTTGTCGTTGACGTTAACGTTAATATTCTCGCCACGGAGCAGCGGGAGGGCTACCGTGCCTTGAAGATTGAGATATCGCTCTCACGTTACTACACCGTGCCTGCCTACCTGCTTGTTCCTGACGGCGACGGACCGTTCCCTGCCATTAATGCCCTACACGACCACGGGGCGCACCTGTTTATTGGCAAAGAGAAAATGATCAGGCCACTGGCTTGTGAGGAAGACACGGTGAAGGCCGATGCTGACGCATGGGCAAAAAACCTCTACGAAGGGCAATACGTGGGCGACTACCTCGCACAACATGGCTACGTGGTCTTCTCGGCTGATGCTCCCATGTGGGGTGAGCGCGGTCAGCAGGAAGGACCGCGACGCGACAAGTATGACATGATAGCGGGTAACATGATGATGTACGGCATTGACCTCTCGGCCTACATGACCTACGACGACCTCGCGGCAACGGAGTTTCTGGCTACCCTGCCCTATGTCGATGCTGACCGCATTGGCGCTGTCGGCTGTTCGATGGGTGCCTACCGTGCCTGGATGCTCGCCGCTCTCTCCGACCACATCAAAGCTGCGGCATGCATCTGCTGGATGACCACTACCGACGAACAACTGTCGTTCAAATACAAACGGACGGAGAACGGCGGTTTTGCCAACTGTCTGCCCGGGCTGCGCCGCTGGCTCGACTATCCGCACATCGCCTCGCTGGCCTGCCCTAACGCCATGCTCTTCATCAACGGCCGACAAGACAAGCTGTTCCCTGAGGCTGGCGCGGAGAAAGCATTCCGCATCATGCACGACGTATGGCGCAGCCAGGGTGCCGACGACCAGCTGGAAACGGAACTCTGGGACATGGGCCACAGCTGCCCACAGCGGGTGCAGGAACGCGCCCTGCAGTTCCTGGACAAGCACCTAAAGCCTCTATAGCATCTAGAACAACTAGAACATCTAGAGCATCTATAAAATCTAGAGCATCTATATAAATTCTAAAAACTATAAAAAAATGGAAAACAAACGTTACGGTCACTTCGACGACCAACAGCGCGAATACGTCATCACCGACCCGCGCACACCATGGCCCTGGATTAACTACCTGGGCAACGAGGATTTCTTCTCACTCATCTCAAACACCGCCGGTGGCTACTCCTTCTACAAGGATGCCAAGTTCCGCCGCATCACCCGCTACCGCTACAACAACGTGCCCATGGACAATGGCGGACGCTACTTCTACGTAAAGGACGGAGACACCGTATGGTCGCCAGGCTGGAAACCCATGAAGACACCGCTCGACTTCTACGAGTGCCGTCACGGCATGGGCTACACACGCATTACCGGCCGCAAGAACGGCGTAGAGGCCAGCGTACTCTTCTTCGTGCCCCTGAAAACATGGGCCGAGGTGCAAAAGCTGACGCTCACCAACACTACGAACGAGGTGAAGCACCTCAAACTCTTCTCCTTCGAGGAGTGGTGTCTCTGGAATGCTGCCACCGACATGGAGAATTTCCAGCGTAATTTCTCTACCGGCGAGGTAGAGATTGAGGGCTCTACCATCTACCACAAGACCGAGTACCGCGAGCGCCGCAACCACTATGCATTCTACCATGTCAACACCGAGATACAGGGCTTCGACACTGACCGCGAGACCTTCGTGGGCCTCTACAACGGCTTCAACGAACCAGATGCCGTCATGGAGGGTAAGCCCCGCAACAGCCATGCCCACGGCTGGAGCCCCATAGCATCGCACTACATTGAGATAACTCTGCAGCCTGGCGAGTCGAAGGACTACATCTTCCTGCTTGGCTACGTGGAGAACCCGCAGGAGGAGAAATTCGTGGCACCGAAGGTGATTAACAAGGAGCGTGCCTACGCCATCATCGACAAGCTCAACACGACGGCCAAGGTTGACGCTGCCTTTGCTCAGCTGAAGGACTATTGGGACCGTCTGCTCAATATTTATAATGTACGCACCGGCAATGAGAAACTCGACCGCATGGTGAACATCTGGAACCAGTACCAGTGCATGGTGACGTTCAACTTCTCACGCTCCGCCTCGTTCTTCGAAAGCGGCATCGGCCGTGGCATGGGCTTCCGCGACAGCAACCAAGACCTCGTAGGCTTTGTTCATCAGATACCGTCACGCGCCCGCCAGCGCATCATCGACATC
>Ga0256404_1005675_pt1 | contig 21711 bp, 20 predicted proteins | sample RumenRJG_01DNA_FD_185990 | JGI IMG/M metagenome (GOLD analysis project Ga0256404, IMG submission 185990) | Bovine rumen microbial communities from Lethbridge, Alberta, Canada - RJG_01 | ecosystem: Host-associated > Mammals > Digestive system > Stomach > Rumen | place: Canada: Alberta | collected...
TCCGCCATTAAATAATATTTTTTCATTATTCTTAATACTTTTTTTCCATTCATAACTACACCATATTTTTGGATTAGACCATCAACAATCCTACGATATCCATATGTACCTTTAGATTCATCAAATACTTCCTTAATCATCAAGTAGTCATAATAATCAGAATCTTCCTTATCTCTATACTTATAATAAGTTTTAGGACTTATATTAAGTACGGCACACATATTAGTAAGTTTATAATTATTTCTATATAAATTTATAAATGTTACTTTTTCTCTCGTTGTGCCTTGAGGAAGGCCTGGTATTTTTTTAGTATTTCATATCTTTCTTTCCAATCTTCTTTTGTCAAATCTTTCTCTTTTGGTCTGCCACATTTTTTTCCAGTTTTTAATTCTGGATGCCTATATCTATATATCATATTATCAATTGACTTATAGGAAATATTATATTCTTTACCTAAACTTCTTGCAGTTCCTTTGCCATCTAAATATTTTTGAATTATCTCTTCCTTTAGTTCATCAGAATATTTATTAAATTTTTGCCCTTTAGATGCCATAACAAAATACACCTCCTTTCGGAAGTGTATTATAACACAAAAGTCTTTTTTATTTGATGTCTACTCTAAGGGGTGCATTCCATTTTAGTCCTTTTAAAATACAATATCACCAGTAAATATCTTCTTTAAATATCTACCATATAAAGTTAATATATCAGCTTTTTCAATATCATCACTAACAGTAACATCAATATCACGATATAAATTATCATCAACATAAACAGATAACTTACCTACAGTATCACCTTTTTTTAAAGGTAACTTCATATCATACATTTCTAAATTATAAGTAGCATTTTTCTTATTATCAGTTTTCTTATTTAAAATAGTTACATTTTCTTTAGGAACAATATTAACAAACTCTTTCTTGCCTTTATTAATATTAATAGTATCTAATATACTTTCAGTAGATAAAAATGTTTCAGTTTCATATTGAGCAAACGCATAATCAAGCATTGAACTAACGTCACTAGTACGAGTCTTACTATCAGGTTCACCCATAACAACAGCTATTATTCTCATACCATTTCTCTTAGCAGTAGCAGTTAAACAAAAACCAGCTTCACCTGTATATCCTGTCTTTAAACCATCTGCCCCACTATAAAATCTAACCAATTTATTAGTATTAACAAGCCAAAACTTACGATCAGTACCCTCTCTTAAATAATCTTCATAAATTGAAGTATATTCAAATAACTTTTCATGCTTAACTAACTCCATCGCAATTTTTGCCATATCAGAAGCACTAGAATAATGATTCGCATCATCCAATCCATGACAATTCTTAAAATTAGTATCAGTCAAACCTAACTCAGTACCCCTCTTATTCATCATATTAACAAATTCTTCCTCAGTACCAGCAATCTTTTCTGCCATCGCAACCACCGCATCATTACCAGATGCAACAGCTATACCCTTAAATAAATCAGAAACACTCATTTGTTCATTAGTTTCGAGTAGTATTTGAGAACCACCCATACTAGAAGCATTAGAACTAACAGTTACAATATCATCCCAGTTAATAACACCTTTCTCAATATTTTCTAATATTAATAACATACTCATCATTTTAGTCATACTAGCAGGATGTAACTTTTCATGAGAATTCTTTTCAAAAATAATCTCCCCAGTACTAGCTTCCATTAATATAGCTGATTTCGCATTTTGAGCTAAATTTAAATCCTCTGCTCTAACCCTAACACTTATACAAAATATAAAAATAGTCAAAACTAAACAACATAATTTCTTCATAATCCACCTCATTAAAAAATATGAAAATAAAATAAATTTATGTCGAATTAAATAATTTTTAACAAAACATATTTACACTGCATAAAATATAATGTATAATTATATACGTATTGCAGGTGTAGTACAACGGTTAGTATATGGCCTTGCCAAGGCTAGGATGCCGGTTCGATTCCGGTCACTTGCTCCATAAGAAATTCACATCGATTAATTCGATGTTTTTTTATGCAGCGGCCGAAAAATCAACAAAAAAATTTAAGATAACTTAAATTTTCTTTATTCGTCTAATTATACATAATGGCGTTTTTAAAAATATTAATAAATCTTGTTTAAAACCAAAATGATCATAATATTCTACATCATATGACAATTTTTGTTTATGTGTTAATTCATCTTTACTAGAAACATAAGCAAGATTAGTTAATCCTGGTCTAACATAATACCTTTTTTCACTTATTTTACCTTCAGGCAATTTCTCGCCAGGAATAAAAGGCCTAGGGCCAATAAATGACATTTGTCAAAATAAAATATTAAATAATTGAGGTAATTCATTCAACTTTAAATTATCAATTAAACCTGATAATTTTGTATATCTTTCTTTCCCAGGCAAATTATCAGAATTCATTAACTTAGTTCTAAACTTAAACATTAAAAAGCTTTTCTTATATAATCCTTCACGATATCTTCTTTGATTAAATATAGGCAATCCTAAATCAATTACTAAAAGTATTACAGTTATTATCATTAATGGAAATGTTACAACAATTAAAACTAAAGATAAAATTATATCCAAAAACCTCTTTACATACCAATACATTCTAGTTATTAATTTATTATCATTCATAATCAATCATTCCTTATATAAATTATATATTATATATAATTTAAAGTAAATATTAAAAAAATACAAACGAAAAAAACCAATAGTTGAATACTGGTTTCTTTTGGTAAATATGCAATAAATTTATAACTCATGCATTAGATATAAATTATTGTTTACATCTTTATAAGTTTTGCATACTTATAATTATCTTTTTTCTATTTACAATAGAATGGCAAGATAAGCTAATATTAAATAAATATCATAAAATTATAATCTTCTTTAGTTATAATCTTTAGGTTGATTATATTAATAAATATAATTTTTTTTCGATTATAAAGTACTAAGCTATAATAATATGATGTTAACACATTATATAATATTAGTGATGTACCACTTGAAGAATAACTTTTTAAGATTATTCTTCTAATGTCAAATAAGAAATATTATATAAATTAGATATAAAAATTTAATTTATATTAATTATATAAAAGATTAAGATATATGGTATAAAATATACGTATATCCCTTATCCTATCTGACACCTATATAATAGCACACTTCTACATTTTTTGCAATACCTTTTTTTAAAAAAAATTATTTTTTCATTTTTTGAAATTTTTTTAAATAAATATTGACATAGGAGAAAAATAATAGTAAAATTATAAATGTCTTGAAGGAAAACCCAAATATGCGGGTGTAGTTCAATGGTAGAACTCCAGCCTTCCAAGCTGATAACGTGGGTCCGATTCCCATCACCCGCTCCATTTGAAGACAACTTACGGACTAATTAAAGTTCGTAAGTTTTTATTTTGTCCGTAGTCAGGCTTGGAAAGGCTTGTTCTACAAAATATAAAAATAATGTTCTCTTTCTAGGAAGGAGGACATTTTTTATGCTTGAATTTAAAACTATTGAAGAACTTAAACCTAATCTCAAACTACTAGAACTTTTTAACAACTTTACTTATAAAACTAAAAAAGGGAAAGTTAAAGTTCTTCTAAATACTAATTTACAGTTTATAGAACCTACTGAATATCTAATTACATATCCCATTACTCTTACTATACTTGAATATAAAGTAAATGAAATTAGTAATAAACCATTTTACATTAAAGAGCGTAAAGAAAAGTATAATTTTAAAGAAATTGAAACTTTTTTAAGAAATTTTCAAATTTAGGGTATACTTTTTGCATTTAAGTGAGGAAACATATAGAGAAATATTTAAAATTGGGCTTCGTAAAACTCACTTTATTTGAGGAAACTAATGAGAAATATTAATTTTTTTCAAATTTAGGGTTGTTTTTTTGCGTTTTTGTTAGGAAACATATGAGAGGTATTTTAATATTTCTCAAAAATTTATGGAAAGGAGGAAAATTATGAGATGTGGAGTTTATGTAAGAGTATCTACTGATGACCAAAGAGATAATGGTTATTCTATTGACTCACAACTTAGAATGATTAAAGAATATTGTGAAAAGAATAATTATGATATTGTGGATGTCTATAATGATGCCGGACATTCTGGAAAAGACTTAATGAGACCAGAAATACAAAGACTACTTAAAGATATTAAATCAAAGAAAATTGATAAGTTGATTGCTATTAAAGTAGATAGATTGACTAGAAATAACTACGATGGCTTTTGGTTACTTAACTATTGTGAAGAACACGATGTTAAGATTGAATTAATACTTGAACCTTATGATGTATCTACTGCTAATGGCGAAATGATATTTGGTATGAATTTAGTATTTGGTCAACGCGAAAGAAAAGAAATTGGAGCAAGAACTAAACGTGCTATGGAAGAAATGGCATTAGAAAAAATACATCCAAGTCGTGCACCTTATGGTTATACTAGAAATAAAGAAACTGGTCATTTAGAAGTAGAACCAATTGAAGCACAAGTCGTTAAAGAGATATTTGAACTATGTAAAAAAGGACATTCTACTAGAAATATTGCAACTATTATGAAAGATAATAATGCTTATTTAAAACAAGGTAAATGGGCATCAGATAGAGTTTATAAGATACTTACTAATTCTATTTATATTGGTGTATTTGAGTATGGAAAGTATAAACGAAAACCACAAGATGTTTTAAGAGTTGAAGATTATTGTGAGCCAATTATAGATATAACAACTTGGAATACTACAAGAGCAAATTTAGAAAAGAATAAACATCCAAACTATGGAGAGCATATTCATTTATTTGCGGGATTAGTAAAATGTCCAATATGTAATGAGATACTTGCTGCTAGTGAATCATTTAAAAAGTATAAGAATGAAACTAAAATTTATTATCATTTAAGATGTAAAAACTCTAGTTGTAAAGGTTATGGTTATCATTACAATTCAGATAAAATTGAAGACAAATTAAAAAGAATTCTAAATGAATTAACTAGATTTATGTATGATAATTCTAATGAAATAATTACTTGTAGTTCTACTAAAAGTAAAGAAGTAAAAGAAATAGAAAAAGCCATTGAGAAACTAAAAGTTCAAGAAAAAAGATTAGTAGATTTATATTTAAGTTCAACTCTTGATGTAGAAACTATCAATCATAAAAATGATGTTATTAAAAAAGAAATTGATAAACTAACTAAAAAGAAAACTACTCTTGATCCGGATAACGATTTTAAAGAATACACAGTAGAACTTCTTAAAAAGTTAGAATATGAAGAGGATAATGGAGAGTTTATCTTTAAAAACAATTTAAGCTTTGCTTATTTATTTGATAGTTTAAATAGAAAAGCACAAAAAGAATTAATTAATAGATTAATATCTTCTATTGAAATAACAAGAGATGATAACTACAATATTGAGATTAAAAATATTAAATTCACAGAAGAATTTATCTCAAAAAGCACAAAAGATTATATTGATTATTTAAATGAATTACTAACTAATAATAATATTGGTATAACTTATAAAGAACAAGTTACAAAAGAAAAATTATTAGAATTAGAAAAAGATTATACCATTATGTCATTAGTAAAAATGGAAAATAATCTATATTCTAAAGAAGAATTAAACAACTATATGGATTTAATGAAAGAACATTTTTATACAGATGGAATTATAAATTGTCCTTATATTGAAGGAAATAATATAGTCGATACTTTAATTCTAATACCAAAAACTGAACTAATAAATGTTTAAAAATTAAGAAAGGATTGATAAAATTATGGAAATAAAATATACAAGACAAGGAGATTATTTAATACCAAATTTATATTTAGAAAAGGATGAAGATTGTGGAAGAATTGGTAAATACGGAATACTAAGATTACACTTCATTGCTCAAAATAAACAAGCACTTTATGAAACACTTTTAATGACAAATAAACTAACACATCATCTTCTTTTAGTTAGTGATTCTTGCGAAAGTTTATACAAAATATTAATGGAAAATTATATTAAAAATGATGAAAGACTATCTGAAAAAAGTAAAGAATTAAATCCATTAGAATGGACAAAATTGATGAATAATTACAAAAATATGGCTGAGGAAATTGTCTTGAATGAATATGTTTTTGTATAAATAATCTCAAAAAAAGAGGAAAAAATTATCAAAATAATTTAATCCTCTTTTTATATTTTTCCCAATGTGGGAGTAAAAGTCGTGTCTAGCCAGCACTGAATTTATACTCCCGCATAAATTCTACTATGGGAATTCCCATACCCTTTAATGGAAATAAGATTATTAATTTACAAATAATTCTAATTATAAATTATAATTTATAGTTATCTATATTGTTTTTTTAATAGATAACCTATTTTATATATTCCAGTTGAAAGCATTAATATAGAATTTATAATTAAAATTAAAGCTAAATCTTTTACAAAATCCCATATAACCCAAAATGGAACACTTATAATTGTTGGTATTAAAATTAATACTATTGGCAATAGTAAATGTCTTGCAATATCTATAATATATAGTTTCTTTGTTTTATTTTTATTCTTCCAACTCTTAATAGTTATAATTGGACACAAAGCAATAATAGTAATAACTATATATATAGCATCAATTAGTAAATGATTTATTATATATAAATTATTTGATACTTCTGTTTTTTCTTCTCCCAAAAGGGGTTTTACAGTATCTTCTAGTAAATTATTTGTAACTAAATAATCATTCATATTAACAAGAACAACTACCCCTATATTACTTTCTGGAATAATGAACATTTTAGAAGTATAATTCTCAACCAATCCAGAATGTGTCAAAATTGGTTTACTATAATATTTGGTATATTCCCATCCCATTCCATAGTAAGCTCTATCTATATCATCTTGAGGTATATTATCGTAAAACATTTGATGAATACTATCTTCACTTATAATATTCACACCATTATTTAGATACATTTGTAAATATTTGCCCATATCGCTAGCACTAGAACTAATATAACCAGCAGGCACTTGTGACCAAGAATTTTTGGTAGGATAATTTGGTTTCTCTGCAATAGGAAAGCCAAAATAATTTTGATAACCCTTTATTAATCCATTCTTATTGCTTCCTTCTAAGGTTGCCGAAGTATGATTCATTTCAAGTGGTTCAAATATATTTTTAGTAACATAATCAGAATAACTCTCATTACTTACTGATTCAATAATTTTTCCTAATAGATTATAATTAGCATTTGCATATTCATACTTACCATAGTTTTTTGTTATTTCTATACTTCCTAACTTTTGATAAGTTCCAATTCCACTATTTTGATTTAATAATTGCTTTATTGTAATCTTATCTCCATCTTCTTTATTTTTGAAATAAAGTGATGTATCAATGTAAGTAGAAATTGGTTTATTTATATCTATTCTTCCTTCTTCTACTAATTTCATAATAGATAAAGCTGTAAATGATTTACTCAATGAACCTATTATAAAGGGTGTATCAATACTTTTACAATTACCATAAGTTTTTGAAAACACTACCTCATTTGAATTTACAACTACTACAGACATACCAGGAATATGATTCTTTTTAATTTTGGTTTCTAATTCTTTACTTACGGCTTCATAATCAATAATATCACTTTTAGCATACACATTATAATTTCTACCCAAAAAATATACAGAGATACAACACATTATAATTAAAATTTTATATATCTTTTTCATTAGATCATCTCACTTTCAAATTACTATTTAGCGATTATCTTTAATTCGCCATAATTAATTTTCTTCATTTAGTTCAAAGTTTTTCTTTTCTTCTTCAACAGCACTAATTAATTCTTGTTCTGTTGGCATATGTAATTTATACTCAGAAGAGAATATCGTTTTATTATCTTCTGGTAAAGTATAATTTACAACTGTTTCATTTTTATTTGTTGAAAGTAATATTCCAACAGTTGGATTTTCATAATCTTGTTTAATCTCTCTATCATAATAATTGACATACATTTGCATTTGTCCTATATCTTGATGCGATACTTTCCCAATTTTTAAATCAATAATCACAAAGCATCTTAAAAGTCTATTATAGAAAACTAAATCTGGATAAAAATGGTCTTCTTCTAGTGTTAATCTCACTTGATTTCCAACATAACTAAATCCTTTCCCTAGTTCTAATAAAAACTCTTTTAAATGTTCTATAATATTCTTTTCTAAATCAGATTCTAAATAGTCTGTATTTTCTTTTATATCTAAAAATTCCAAAACAAAAGGGTCTTTAACTAAATCTTTACTTGTTTTTAATATTTGTCCTTTTTCAGATAGTTCTAATATTTTTTCTTTATCAGCAGATAACGTTAATCTTTCATAAAGTAGTGAATCTCTTTGCCTTTGAAGTTCTCTAACACTCCATTTAGAATTGATAGTTTCTTTTATATAGAAATTTCTTTTTGGGTCTTCATCTATTTTAATAAGTTCTAAATAATGAGACCAACTTAATTGCGACGACACTGTTGTCGCAATTGGAAAACATATATAAAATTTTCTCATTCTTTCTAAGTTTCTTTTAGAGAATCCTTTGCCAAATTCATTAGTTAATTTTTGTGATAACTTCTCAAGTACAGTATCACCATAACTTGCTCTTTCATCACCTTGCTGTATTTCCATGATTGCTTTTCCAATATTCCAATATAAATTAAGCATTTCAGTATTTACAGTTTGATAAACTTTATTTCTACTATTTATAACTAAATCTTTGATATTATCAAAAATATTATTTATTTCATTATCGCTTTTTATTAATTCATTACTCATTAGTTTCCTCCAATCATTTATATATTAAAGACTTCATATGTATAAATTATACAATAAATAAGGGAATATTTCCATACTCCCATTGAAATTTAATAAGAATTCATATATAATATTTTTAGAAAGAGAACGTTATAGTTCGTAAGCTGTTGCTTAACCGCTCCATTAAGACATTAACCAAACTAAATGTTTGGTTTTTTTGTACTCAAAACTGAACCCAAACGTTATCGGTCAAAGCTCGGCTTTTTGAACAACACCCTTAATAATGGGCTAAACAATATAACATAATACAAATATGCAAAAATAAAAAAAGATAGTTTAAATTATCTTTTTTTTATTCTTATGTAAACAATATAGAATATCATCATTCCGAAAGTACATAGTATTAAGTCATCAATATCTAGAACTCCGACTTTAAATATATATTGAAATATTTCTATTAATAAGATTATTCCAAATGATGATATAAAATTAATTGAAAGCTTTTTAATTTTAAATAATTCAATTAAGAAATATTCTAAAGGCATAAATACAAGTAAGTTTCCAAATATATTTATAATAACCTCATATGTTGTACCATTTTTAAATATATCAACTATAGATTTAAAAGGAATTAAATTATAACTATCAATACTATTATATCTAGCAAATACTACCATATTAAATAATAAAATCACATAATATATAAATATTATTATATTGGAAAGTATTGAAACTTTCTTTTTGTCTTCTATTTTTTCTACATAATTATTACTATATATTTTATTACCAATTATTACGAATATAGAAGCAATAACTATAATTAATAATCTAATAAAATAATTAACTTCTATATTGGGATCATATTCAAATCTTAAATAAAATAAGAATGATAATATTGATAATATGTAAAAGAAAATAGTTAGTTTAAATTGAAAGTTATACTTGTTTGCTTTAGTTATTTCGTTATATTCAATTAATCGCTCTACATCATTTTTACATTTTTTATTTTCTTCTCCAGTTAATAACTCTGATACATCTACATTAAGTTCTTTTGATAATGGAAGAAGCAAAGATATATCTGGAGTTCCTCTTCCAGTTTCCCATCTTGAAATAGCTTTTTCAGTAACAAACAATTTTTCTGCTAATTCATCTTGAGTAATTCCTAATTCTTTTCTTTTTGTTTTTATAAAATTAGATATTTTATTTAGATCCATTCACATCACCAACCAATTTACATTTATGAGTATTTAAATAATTATTATACTCTTCTTGTGAAACTTCATTTCGTTCGTTGTAAGATATAAATATTATACCATCAATATCTAAAAACTCATAATGTTTACCTATACTATAATGAAAACTATCCATAGCACCTGCTGAATAAGAATACACTTCATAATTATTTTCGCAGTAATAATGCATATCTTCATATATGTCGTTTCTTCCCGACTCTTCACTCATACTTGTTCCAAAACATAAAAGAAAAACAAAGAATAATGGCAAAAAGAATATAGATACAATAAGACCAATTATAATTGCAAATACTCTCATAAACATACTATCAATTAAGCCGATACCAACTAATAAAATTATATTAGAAAAATTAAAAAAACATTGTGGTATATTTTTAGAAAATAACCATGTAAAGAAATAAATAACACAAACAACTTCCTTATACTTAATATCCTTTCTGAAAACAATCAATATAATTGCATTTGCAATAATTATGATAATCATAATTATTTGATAAAATAAGCCTCCTATTTTTAATGAGTTTAATGCAATATTATAAATTAAGTATAAAACTAACATAATAATTGCATAATAATTAATTAGATTTTTTTTCATAATATCTCCTTCTTTCTAAATCCATAATATTATAGATATCAATAGAAGTCACCCTATGAATCGTAGAATTCAATATTTTATGTTTAAAGATAGATTTTATTCTCATAATATGTTAAAATAAAAAGCAAAAACTTAGAAAGAAGGTAAATAATGAGAAAGAATTATGCAGATAAGTGTTTTAATTTATACTATTTAAATTTAAATAAAGTTTATGAACTATCTATGATGATAAATAATACTATAATGACGAATATTCAGCAAGAAAGAAACACTAGTTCAAAATTTTCAAAAAATAGAAATATATCGATTGGTGGAACACTTCAAACAGATTCAGCATATTTAGCTAGTATAAAATCTGTGATTGATTCAAGCAATTCTTCTGAATATTCATCGTCATCAAAAATCATTGAAAATCTGGATATCAAAACTACTAAATCAGTACTTTTAAATAAAATAAAAGAAAAATGCATAACTGACAAAAATATAAGTGACTTCAAAGAAGGCGATTTAATACAAATAGATGATGTACAATTATCAATCCTTGATAGAGAAACTTTACAACAAATGCTACTCTTAAAAAGAGATGCTTTAAAGGGAATGAAAGTAGATGGTATAGATATAAATAATATTGTTAGCTCCATGATAAAAGATTATTCATATATTTTATTAGGTAATATAGAAAATGATAAAGAAAATAAGTTTGTCATAAAAATACCTTTTGAAATTGAAAATGAATTTGAAAATAATTATAATGTTGACGATGTTTTACTAGGAAAAGTTAGTCTTATTGGAATTTATAAAAATAAAAATAATATTTTAGATATAACTAATAACACACTTAATTATTTTATGACAAATAATAATGAAACAATTAATACTACAGGTTCAAAATTTATACAAAGTAATGAAAAATCAAAGCAAGAAACAAACAAAAATAAAACAACTGATGGGTATCATTACATAGATATTATTGCAATAATTCAAGAAGTTAAATTTAAAGAAGAACCAATTAAAGAAAAACTCCCATGGTATAAAAGATTTTTCAATTTATTGAGAGGAAGCAAAAAAGATGAGAAATAAATTGTACTTTTATAGAAATAGAGCTGAGTTTGATCAATATTATAATGACAATAATGGAAATATAAGTGGATTTGAAATATTAGATTCTAAAGGTGTTTTAGACGATATACAAGATACCATTATTGATATAACAGATTTGATTTTATATGTTCGACAGGAACCATTACATAGATATTCTGTACGATTGAGTTTAAACAAACTAGATACAAGTAATAAACTTATCATTAATTACCAATATGTTGATGAAGCACTAAACATTTTCCCTTTAATATTTGACGAAGCTTTACCTTTATATGATAAAGAGGAAGAAATAAAAATACTAGAGAAAAATATTAGGCATAAAATATATTACTATAATGATTATCAATTTTCAGAAATTGAAAATGAGTGTAATAAAAACAAAATTATACTAACTAATTTTGCTAATTTACCTTCTGTAAAAGATTATGAAAATGAAATGATTATAGATATTACTAGTTCATTACAAAGTATGAAAGGTGCAGAACATATTATATATTTATTAGAACAATTATTTTCAACTATGAGTGACAAAACAAAAATAATTGTTGATGTAGATAAATTAGATGATGTAAAAAAATATCTAAAATTAACCTTTTCAGAATATTTAGATATTTCAAAATTATTAACAAACGTTTCCGAATCGAAATTACCGTCTGAGGAGCCAAATACGTTAAGAAGAATAATTGACTTAGATGAAAAAGAATTATCTAATTTATTATCATCAATTGATGAAAAATTGATAGGACATTCAAAATTTAAAAAAAGTTTAAAAAGTAATTTAAAACAATTTTTGACATTGAATAAATTAAATAAAAGAAAAATATTTTCTCTATTTCTTCTTGGAAAACCTGGATTAGGAAAAACAGAAATAGGTAGAATTCTTAGTAAAACAATAAATTCAGAATCTAAAATAATAAAAATCAATTTTGGAAATTATTCTAGTCAAGATGCATTAAATAGTTTAATCGGTAGTCCTGCAGGTTATATTGGATGTGATGGCGGAGAATTAAGTAAAAAGATTAGTAAAAATCCTGTTGGAGTTATTATTTGCGATGAATTTGAAAAAGCTGATTCAGAAATCAAAAACTTCTTTTTGGAACTGCTAGAAGATGGCAAGTTTACCGATTCAATGGGACGAGAATATGATTTAGATGGATATATTATTGTATTTACATCAAATATTAAGGATGAACAAGAATTTAATAGTAAAATATCTCCTGAATTTAAATCTAGAATTAATTTAATTTGTGAATTTACTCCTTTAGATGAAGAAGATAAGCTTAGATATATAAATTATCAAATTCAAGAGTTTAAAGAAAATATTGATGAAAATTCAATAAAACATAAAAAAATACCTGATGAAATAAATATTGAATATAAAGACACAGATGATTTAAGAGAACTTAAGAATAGAGTTTACAATAAAATGATGGAATATATTGAATAATTATTAAAAAAAGAATATGTTATGATATAATTGTATCAGATGGATGATTTATATATCATCCTCATGTGAGAAAAAGTTGTGTACTCACTCAACTATCGCTCCATTAAGACATTAACCAAACTTAATTGTTTGGTTTTTTTGTACTCTGAAGCGGACCCTCACGTTATCTACAAAAGTTCTACTTCTAAACTAAACCCTCAATAACATACTAATTAAATATAAAAAGTCTAGAATTAATTTCTAGACTTTTAATTATCTATAATTATCAATTAAGGAAGTATCATCACAAGATACAAATTGAATTTCAGTATCACCCGTCATATAATCATTAGTTTCTTTTGAAGAAAACTCTGTTCTAACTAGCCAATCATTTTTAAGTTCATAATATGCTATACTTTCATATCCCATATGTCCAAATACAGATAATAATTTTCCATCATTCATTTTATATAAAATCGTATTATTATCAATTCTACCACTTGCACTTCCAACAAAAACAATATAATTATTATCTTCATTACCCTTATTTTCATCATAAGTATAAATAGATGTATCCGCAATTAATTGATTACCAACTACTCCAGTAACATAAATAAATAATTCTGGAATATCATCATCATTTATATCCACTACTGAATATAAATTATCAGAAGTAGATAAATCAGATATTTTTTCCTTGTAATATGAAAGAATTTGAGACTTACTTACTGAACTTTTTTGCTTAACATCATTTTCATTTGAAGAAACATTACTATCATCACTTATTTGTACATCATCATTTGAATTATTTTTAAAACTTACAACTCCAGTTCCAGTTAAAACAACCAATACTGATAAAATAATAACAATTAAAACAAGTAACGCTATAATACCATTACCACTTTTTTGTTTTCCCACTTTTTAATCCTCCTCTACCTACAATAAAATTATAACACATTTTTTATCTTACATACACTTAATCATAAAAAAAGATAGAAAAATCTATCTTATTCTACACTATAAATGACAATACCACTAAATAAATTAGAAACACCACTTATAGTAAATACCTTATTTGCACTTTCAAAACCTACAAAACTATTAGAATCCATAGGTCCATTACTATCAGGAGGAGTCATTCCTTGCATATCAATTTTATCATTCATATCATCAGGTCTTTGAGGTCTATTAGAATCATTCTCATCCATATCAGGTCTTTCACCATTAGGCATTTCAGGTCTCTCGCCATTAAAATTGCCTCTTCCTCCAAATCCCATACGAGTACCAGTATATCCTAAAACAATACCATCATTAAAACTAGATATACTATCATAAAATCCATTAGAATCTTCACCTATAACATTACCATTCTTATATAAAGAATAATCGCCATCAACTAACTTACTAGAACTATAAACTAAATTAGAATAAGTTCTATCAGTCTTATAACTAAATATAGCATTATTACTACTATCAGTAAGTGTAATAACATCATCAGATAAAATCCTATCACTAAAAGATAAACCTATAAAACTTTGCTTAGAATCATTCTTAATCTCATCATACATGTCACCAGTAGCAATAACAGTACCTCCATTTATATAAGTACCATTCTCAGAATCAAGACCTGCATCACTTCCTGGATGAGATAAAGCAATAATAGTTCCGCCATTAATAGTTAAAGTACCATTAGAGTCAAGAGCATCACCCTCATCAGCTTCCATTTCAACAATAGCAGTTAAACTATTAACGTCAATAATCATATCATTTCTAACATTATCGCCATTCTTAGTAGTAGTATTCAAACAATCATCAGAAGCATTAATAACATAATCACCAATACCACCACTAAAGACTAAATTACCCTTAGCTTCAATTCCTTCCTTACTACTTGTAACCTCTAAATATCCAGCACCTTCAAAATATAAATCTATATCAGAAGAAATCGCACCAGCACCCTTGTAAAAATAATAAGGGTCTCCATCCTTTAAATCATCAGTTGAAGCAGTAACTTTTGCGAATACTATATCATCAATTTGACTACTAGTATAAACACCATAAAAATTAGTATATTTACTATACCATTCACTAGTTTCACCAGAATATTTATTAGAATAACTTGCTAACTCGTCCCTTCCAATTAAACTAACCTTCTTAAACTTACCACCTTCAATATAATTCCTAGTACCCTCTTTAGCACTAATAGTAACTTTGTGATCAGTATATCTAATATCCTTATTATAAACATAAATTGCAGGTATCTTCTTAGAATCAGTATCAATATTAACACCATCTAAAACAATATTAATATCATCACTTATACCATTAGTATTAACTAAAACCATACCAGTTAAATCACCAGATAAAATAACTTCACCAGTAGTATTAATATTAACAGCACTAGTAGACAAAACATCAACATCAATATCATTACCATCATCAATAAAATCATCCAAATCATAAGTCTTATACATATCTACACCATCAAAAACAAACTCAGTAACATAAACCAAAGGCAAATTACCAGACTTATAATCACTTACAAACGATTCAAAATCATCAATAGTATAAACTTTTAAATCAGTATAATTATTATTCTCCTTATAAGTCAAATCACTTAAATTAACACTAATGCTTTTGTTCTTAACAGTTTTCTTATTAATTTTAAAAGCAATAAAAGTTAAAGCTAAACATATAACCAAAACCACACTTACAATAATTGTTTTCTTACTCATATAATTCTCCTATCTAATAAAAATATAACACACATAAAAAAATAAATCTATAACCAAAATTTCATTTCACAAAAGTTTCAAAAAAAAATCCCGTAAAAACGAGATTAACCCTTAGAAAGTTCAACAACCTTTCTCCATAACAATGGTCCAACAACACCATTAACATCAAAGCCATAATCACTTTGTAGTTTGCGAACAGACTTCTCAGTTAATTCATCAAATATACCATTTACCCTAACCCCAGGAATAGTTTTATCACGACGGCATATTTCATATAAAAACATCTGAAATCTTCTAACATCATTACCAACAGTACCTCGAACTAAAAAATAATCAGGATATAAATCATTAACAAACTCTTGATACTCTAAAGGAAATGATTTCAAAATAGTCCTATAAGCATTCTTTAAAACAGTCCAATCAGTATAATCAAATTCCCCTGTTACAGGTAAACCATACTTTTCTTGAAAAGCCTTTACCATCGTTACAGTATTATTATTATAAATAGAATTAGTAGGAAGTCTAGGAATATCCCTATCTAAAAAAGCAATCGCATCTAAAAAATAATGAATATATTCAACCTCAATACCAGTATCACCATACTTTAGTAAATCAGTATATAAGAAAGTTGCTTCCTCCTCACTTAAACCCTCAGAATATAAATCAGATAACTTCTTAACACTATTATAAACATACTTAATCTTATACCATGTACCCTTATCAACAACACCAGTAATAGGTAAAGAAAAAATCTGTTGGAACTTCTTTACTGCGTCCTCAGTTTCCTTATCAAAAATACCTAAAGAACCACTAATATCAGGAATAGCAGGATAATTCTTACGAATACGTCTTAAATCACGTTGAATAGCCAAAACTGGATTTCCTGCATAACCTAATCCAACAGGACTTCCAGGATAACCTTCTTCCACATCCCCTACAGGAGCATCATACTTAATAGAAATATCATTACCATAATAAGTCTTTAAAATATCCAAAGCACTCTTACCCTGATTAGCTAAACTTACACTACCCCATTGAGAAAGTCCATCACAAGTAGTTTTACGTCCATCACAATACCTCGTAAAATAAGGTTGAACTTGATTACCCTTAACAACATAATTATCAAAAATATCATTAACAATATCATCAATATTTTCATAAGTAGAACGATTTAAAGTATAAGTTTGATCATAAGTAGGACTAGAAGTAATATCAAAATTATAACCCTTACTCCTATACCACTCATTATAAACACGATTCAATGCAAAACTAATAATCGCATAAATATTAGCCTCCAAACTAGCACGAGGCCATGTAGGATATAACTCTGAAGCCGCAACATTAGAAATATAATCAGTAAAAGGAATAGTAATATCTTGAGCAGCTTGATCAGGCTCGCCTAAGTGAACAGTAATATTAGTAGGAACAATAGGTAAACGAACAGCCATTACAAAGTCCCTCCATAACTAATATTAGGAGTAACATTAATATTCTGAACTACATAAATATTATCATAAACATTTACTTTATATATTCTATCAACACCTTCATAACTTGTATCAATATCATAAGTAGTAATTAAAGGAGCCATCATATTATCAGAACTACGAGGAACAGGTAAAGAAATTCTTTCAATAACACCAGACTCATTAGTTACACCAGAAAAAAATATAACCTTATTACCACCTATATCTTTAGAAACCTGAACATTCATTCCACTAATAGGAACAGCCTGACTTGCCGCAAAAGCCCTAATCTTTAAAAAACCAACACCAGGATTCGCATTAATAAAACTCTTATAAAGTTCACTATTAACAAAATCTTTATCATCTATATTATAAGTCATAAAACCTCCTATATAATTAATTTCTGACCAACATTAAGTAAATTGCTACTTAAATTATTCTTACGCTTAATTTCATCAACAGAAACATTAAATTTACGAGCAATATTATATAAATTATCTCCTCTTTGAACAATATAAGTATTACCACTAGATCCAGGAATAATTAAACTCTGACCAATACTCAAATTAATACCATTTAAATTATTCAAACGAGTTATCTCACTAACACTAGTACCAAACTTACGAGCTATACTATATAAACTATCTCCCCTTTGAACAACATAAGTATTACTAGCACTTGGTGGATTAGAACCAGAACTACCAGAATCCTGAGAAATAGGAATCAATAACTGTTGACCAATACTTAAATTATTATTAACTAAATTATTCAAACTACTAATCGCACTAACACTAGTATTATACTGCTTCGCAATATTATATAAATTATCACCAGCTTTAACTACATAAGTAACACTAGGAACAATCTCTTCAGGAATATCAAAATCAGGACCAAAACACTCCAAAACTTCACCATCACTAACCCTTAATCTAAGTACCTGACCAACACTTAAACTATTGTTAGGTAAAACATTATCGCTAATAATAGTATTAACACTAACACCATTATTAGCCGCAATACTATATAAAGTATCTCCTGATACAATTTTTATGTAACATTTTTAAATGTAAATATAATATCTATCGTTTTATCTTGATAGATATAAATCTTTTCCACTAAATTAATTATCAATTCTCTAGTTGGATTTTCAAGTGATAAAAATTCATTTATATATTTTTCTATTTGTTTGTTATCTATCTTGTTTTCTTCTATTTGTTCATTTTTAAGATTATCAATATTCTTTTTATTATTGTTTATTTCTTTTTTAATATTTTCACTTACTCTTAAGTATTGTTCTTCATCAATAATACCTTTTAATCTATCCATATATGTTTTATCTAGACTTTCAGTTAGTTTATTATTAGTTATCTCTAAACTTTCAATTTGTTTTTTTATCTTCAATGTATTATCTTCAAACTTTATATTATTAATAGATTCTTTTATCTTGTTTTTATCTAAATACTTTTTACATACATCCCTTATATTATCTAAAATAACATTTTCTAATACTTCATAATTATTTGTATGCGTTGTACAAACATGATATTTTGAATATGTTCTATAATAATCACAAGTTGTATAACTCCTTCCTGTTTTGTTTTGATATCTAATTGTTAGGCGATGTTTACAATCTCCACAATATAAAAGTCCATCTAATAAATAAAACCTTTTCTTTTCTGGTCTTTTAACATTTTTAGGTAGTAGAGTTTGTACATAATTAAATGTATTTCTATCAATAATTGCTTCATGAGTATTCTTTACTATAATATAATCATCAGGATTATTTTTAACTGTCTTTTTCAGTTTATAATTAATCTTTTTAGTCTTACCTTGTACTGCATCTCCTGTATAAATTCTATTAGTTAAAATTGCTTTTATAGTTGTATCTACCCATACTCCATATTCTTGTGATATACAATTATTATTTATACATTTTGTATTCCATATATAGCTATAATAAGATGCTGGTGTTTTTATTTTTCTTTTAGTAAGTTCTTGAGCAATATAATGATATGTATTACCTTTAAGGGCTAAATCAAATATTAATTTAACAACTTCTGCTTGTTCCTCATTGATTACTAAATAATTTTTATTAGTTGGATCTTTTTGATATCCAAAAGGACATCTACCTGAAACATATAAACCTTCTTTCATTCTAGAATGTAGACTACTTTTAATCTTTTTAGAAATATCTTTAGCATACATATCATTCATTATAGCTTTAAAAGGTGCAATATCATTATTTGTATTATCTATAAAAGTGTCTATACCATCATTAATTGCAATATATCTAATATTATTATTTGGAAAAAACTTTTCTATTAATTCTCCTGTACCTATATAATCTCTACCTAATCTAGACATATCTTTGGTAATAATCATATTAATTTTTCCTAATTCAATATCTTTCATCATTCTTTTAAATGATGGCCTATCAAAATTGGTTCCAGAAAATCCATCATCAACATATTCATCAACAATTATATAATTGTTTTCTTTAACATACTGATTAAGCAAACTTCTTTGACTTACAATGCTATCTGATTCTACGTTACCATCATCTCTTGATAATCTTATATAAAGCCCTACTTTAAAACTACTATTCCCTACCATTAATTACTACTCCCTTCTATCTGGGAATAATGAGTATGATTACATGGTAGTTCTCTATCTAAATAATTGCAAGTTATGTTTAATCTCTTTTGTAATTCTATTTTTAATACTTCAGTCATTATTTCATTTAAAGAAATAGATGCATCTTTAAATTTCAAATTAACTTTGTATTTAACCATAGACTCCCGTACCTCCAATTAATTCTATGGTTTTTATTTTTGTAATATTACTTGGTATGATTTCTGCATACCCAATAATATTACTTAATCTCATAATCCTCCTTATTCATAAACATCATCTCCTCATTAATTGGATGATACCTCTCTTGAAAAGAATGATTCAAGTCATTTACTATAGCAAGTTTTGTCTATCATCCTAAAATGATTCATAATTTAATAAAATATTAATCATCAGGATAAGAAGATGGTGTAACATCACTCGTTTTTCCTTATAAAATAAGGGCTTATGTATACACAATTCTTATTTCGTACTTACGAAATTCATCCTACTTTGTAGGATTATATAAAGGATGATTATTAAATAAATCTTTATATTATAAGGATTTAAAGTATTAAAAAAATCATCCTATTACCTAATTTTTCGTTAGATTTTATAAGATGATTAATTTTTATTTGTTTTTTATGATTTTATTTTTGTATTTTATTTATAATATCCTTTCCTACATATAAATTTATCCATTGACGCTAATACACCAGGTAATACAAATAAAATTAATATTACTGCAGCAAATGTACCTTGAGAAATTGTTTCACATATCTTTGCAGCAATTGCTGATGCAAATCCAGCAACAACTAATGTAACAATTATAAGTATTGAAGATGAACTAATTATTGTATGAATAGACCTATTATATGCATTGATAACAGATTCTTTTACTCCCATTGTTAACCTTGACTCTCGATAATATGAAGTATAAACAATTGCATAATCTATTGTTGCTCCCATAAGTATTGCTTGAACTATTAACAAAGATATAAAATATACTGATCCACCTGTTATAGAAATAGCACTCATAGTTATATAAACTGCAGTTTGAATAATTAAAACTAAAACAAATGGAATTATTAAATCTTTAAATGTTATGGCAACTACAATAAATATAAATATCATAGTTAATATCGTAATTTTATTTAACTCACTATTAAATGTTTTACTCATTTCAACTGCCATCGGAGAATGTCCTACTACATATATATCATCTTTATTACCAACATCATCTTGTAACTTATTAATAAACTTATATGCATCTTCATCTTCAAATGCATATTTTGTGTTTAATACTGCTCTTGAATATTTATCAGATACTATTAATTTTTTTGATTTATCTACTGTCTTTTTAGAATTTGTTATTGTAGTCCTTTTTTCAGAACTTATAAAATCATCAAATCTTGAATCTGTTAAAATATCAGAGTTTAAGTAATTAACAAATTCTTCAATAGTCATCTTCCATGATTCATCATACTCATTATTACTTCCATAATACATGTATACTAGTTCCACTAATGATTTATCTAAATCGTCACTCAAAATGTTTAATAAAGCAAAAGCTTCTGCAGATGTATATTTTGTTTCATTTAACGAATTATTCATGATCTTATTTATTGTGGTTAATTTTTCTCTTTTTTTAGAATCAAAATTTTCTGAATAATCTTTATTATTCATTACATCTTTAACAATAAAATCAACAT
>Ga0256404_1005676_pt1 | contig 21710 bp, 25 predicted proteins | sample RumenRJG_01DNA_FD_185990 | JGI IMG/M metagenome (GOLD analysis project Ga0256404, IMG submission 185990) | Bovine rumen microbial communities from Lethbridge, Alberta, Canada - RJG_01 | ecosystem: Host-associated > Mammals > Digestive system > Stomach > Rumen | place: Canada: Alberta | collected...
GAAAGATATGAAATACTAAAAAAATACCAGGCCTTCCTCAAGGCACAACGAGAGAAAAAGTAACATTTATAAATTTATATAGAAATAATTATAAACTTACTAATATGTGTGCCGTACTTAATATAAGCCCTAAAACTTATTATAAATATAGAAGTAAAGAAGATCCTGATTATTATGATTATTTAATAATTAAAGAAGTATTTGATGATTCTAAAGGCACATATGGTTATCGTAGAATTGTGGAAGGTCTAAAAATCAAATATGGAGTTGTGATGAATGGAAAGAAGGTTTTAAGAATAATGAAAAAATATCATTTAATTCCTGAATACATAAGAAGAGCTAAAGTAAAACACAAAAACAAACGAATTGAAGATAATGTTAAACCAAATTTATTAAACAGAAATTTTAATACTGATTCACCAAATAAAGTATGGGATACAGATGTAACTTATTTAATATTTAAATGTTCCAGAGCATATTTATCTACAATAATTGATTTATATGATAGGCATGTCGTTGCATATGTCATATCTAAAAGGAATGATTTAAAATTAGTAATAGATACTTTAAATCAAGCTTTATTAAAAGAAAAAGATGTATATGGATTAATCATTCACAGTGATCAAGGATTCCAATATACATCTTATGAGTACAAAGCAATATGTGAATCAAACGGAATACTAATTTCTATGTCGAGAAAAGGAACTCCAATTGACGACTCTCCAATAGAGAGTTGGCACTCACTTCTTAAAAAAGAAACTTTGTACAATAATAATATTACATCTTTACAAGAATATATTCAACTTGTAGAAGAATGGATATTATTTTATAACACAACTAGATTAAAGTCAAAAAATAAGAAGCAAAATTAATTGCTTCTTTTACATTAGTTTTTTTTTAGTGTCTCCTAAATGGGGTTCACTTCATTATGCAGTAGCTTTTTCTTTTAAAAGTCTTACATTTATAGCTTGATATCCTTTACTTGTTTCAATAAGTTTGAATTCAACTAATTGATTTTCTGATAAAGTTTTATACCCATTTATTTCTATTGCAGAATAATGAACAAATATATCTTCATTTTCTTTAAAGCCTATGAATCCATAACCTTTATCATTATTAAACCATTTCACGCGTCCAGTCATCAATTAATTATACACCTCACATTCTACCATTAATTCTTTTCTTGGTAAAAATAGTTTATCAAAATATGTACATTATTATTATTTTTTCCGTTAAATGTATTATTTTAATATTTTTTTTGCAATTTTATTTATATTTTCGACATAATTAGATTATTTTTCTAAAATAATTTTCTATTTCTTTCTTTTTTGTACGAGATATAATATTAAACTGTTCTTTATTCTTAAAAACAATTATATTCTCTTTTATGTTGTATCTCTCCACTTGTTCCATATTTATTATGTAATTCTTATTACATTTAATAAATCTTCTATCTAATTTGTTTTCTATTTTTTTTAATGACCCTGGTATATAATAATGATTTTCTTTCGTTTTTATTTTACATATTTTATTGTCTTTTTCTTTTTCAATATAAATTATATTTCTATATTCAATATTATAATATGTCTTCTTATAGCAGTATTTTAAACTATTGGGACGTTGATCATAATTTTTCATACATATTTGTATATCTCTATATAAACTATTATTTATATTATTATTTTTATTTAAGTAATGAAGTATAAATAAATTTTCTTCTTGTAATTCTCTTAGAATTTCAATATTATCATATAGAATTATTATTAATGATTTCCAATCATCTAATTCTTCTCTAATTTTTTTTATTAGTTCTTTTGTTTTTTTGTGTTTTTCTAAATGTAATATATAAATTTTAAAAGAATCTTTTTCTAAAAATTTGTGAATTAACTTTGTATATCTATCAATTATTGATATATTGTAATTAATATCATAATTCATCATTACTTTGTCTATAATATTTTTATATAGTAATAAGTCGTTTATATTATCTTCCATTATCAAATAGTTTATCATTTTTCCTCCATTTAAAAAGTAGATTTTTTCATCTACTATTTCTTTTTTTGTTTGAGTTTATTCATAAGTTTTTTCGTACGTCTTGGATTTTTTTCTGAAATAATTGTTGTATGTAAAACAATCCATACTACAATAATAAATATTATAATATATATGACTTCTCCAATTATTGGATCTACTAAGGCGTAGAAAATAGACGCAGTTGCAAATAATATATCAAATCCATATATAATCAATACTGTTGCTTTTTGGCTTAGGTTCATTCCTAATAGTTGATGATGTAAATGTTGTTTGTCTGCTTGAAATGGTGGTTGTCCTTTTAATAATCTCCTTATTATTGCAAATAATGTATCTAATATTGGTATTCCTATAATTGATACTGGTACAAAGAATGATATTAACGCTGGACCTTTAAATTCTAATAGAGTTATAATACCTATTAAAAACCCCATAAATGTAACACAGTCTCCTGCAAATATTTTAGCAGGATTAAAATTATGAACTAGAAATCCAAGAGTAGATCCTAGCATAATTAATGATAATATCATTACAAGGCTTCCTGATCTCCCTTGAAAAAATCCTATTATAGCAATTGTTAAATAAAAAATACTACATATTCCACCACTTAATCCATCTAGTCCATCAATTAAGTCTATTATGTCTGTACAGGCTACTAAAAATAATATAGTTATTGGGTATGCTAGAATTCCAAAATTTATGGAAAAGCCAAAAGCTGTTATATTGTCAAGTAAAATTCCTCCATAAAATACAATTACCATTGCAGCTACTATATGAACAAGAAAACGATAGTAGTTTTTTACTGGATTTATATCATCTATTATACCTATTAATATAATAATAAAACTTCCAATTAAGATTGAGTTCATTCTTATACTTTGTTCTCCAAAGAGAATGTATCCAAATAAAAATGCAAGAAAAATTCCTACTCCTCCTAGTTTTGGCATTTTCTTTTTATGAATATGTCTATTTCCCTCTTCTGTAGTTGGAATGTCTAATGCTCCTATATGAATAGCTACTTTTCTCATTAAAAACATGATTATCGCGGAAAACAGAAAAGTAACTACTACTATTCTAGAAGCATTTAAAAGTTGTAACTTCATTTTTTTCACTTCTTTCTATTTTAATTATAGCAAATATTAATAAAAAAAACCATATTATTGGTCTTCTTCTAATTGTTTAATATTATTTAATAAAATTCCACAGCCTTCAGCAACACATGTAAGGGGGGTTTCAGCTATTAAAACAGGAATTGTTAGTTCTTCTTCCATTCTATCTGATAGTCCATTAAGAAGAGCTCCCCCTCCAGTTAAAATGACACCCTTTTCTACTATATCTGCGGATAACTCTGGTGGAGTTTGTTCAAGAAGATTTTGGCAAGCTTTAATAATTTTCCCTACGCCTTCTTTCATTGCTTCTTTTGTTTCTTCTTGATTTATTTCTATTGCTTTAGGTAATCCTGTTATTAAATCTCTTCCTCTAATTTCTAATTTTTCTCCTCTATTTGGTTTGTACACATTGGAAAAGTTTATTTTGATATCTTCAGCAGTTTTTTCTCCGATTAATAATTTATATTTGTCTCTTATATATCTAATTATTTCTTGATCCAATTCATTTCCAGCAACTTTTATTGATGAGGATAATACAATTCCATTCATTGAGAGAATAGCAATATCAGTAGTTCCTCCTCCAATGTCCAAGACCATATTGGCCTTAGCTTCTTTTATATTCATACCTGCTCCAATTGCTGCTACCTTAGGTTCTTCTTCTAAATATACTTTTCTTGCTCCTGTTCTTTCTGCAGCTTCTTTTATAGCATTTTTTTCAACAGGTGTAATATTTGTTGGACAGCAAATTAGAATTCTCGGTCTAGTTATAACTTTTCTTGCTTTAGCTTTTTTTATAAATTCATTTAACATTATTTCTGTTAATTCAAAATCAGCTATTACTCCATCTTTCATAGGCTTTATGGCTTTTACTTTACCAGGGGTTCTTCCTAATACTTCATTTGCTTCTTTTCCAACTGATAGAACTTTTTTTGTTTCTGTATCTATTACAACTACACTAGGTTCATTCAGTACTATTCCTCTTCCTTTTATATATATTAAAACGTTAGCCGTTCCTAAATCTATTCCAATATCTTTTGCAAGCATAATATCTCTTCCTTCCTTTTACTATTTTACCATAATTTTATTCTAAAACCATAAAATATATATCATTTTGAAAAAAAAGAAGAAATTAATTTCCTCTTTTTAGTGAAACTTCTTTATTTAAATAGTTTTCTGGGTTTACTGCAACTGAATTTTCATAAATTTCAAAATGTAAATGATTTCCTAACTCTTGATACAATTCTGTTGTTCCACTTAATCCTAATACTTGTCCTTGATTTACAATATCTCCTTTTTTTACATTTATCTCACTCAAACTTTGATAAACAGAAATGAGTCCATTTTCGTGTTTAATTTCTATTGATTTTCCTTGTTCAGAGTCTTCATTTATCTCCTGTACTGTTCCATCTAAAATAGCTATGACCTCAAATTTGTTTTCACTTACAAAATCAATCCCCTTATTTTGTATATAAGTATCTTCTTGTTTTATTATTGAGTTTATTTGTGCTGTTTCTTCTCCTTTATAATCATAGTAGGACTTACCAACTGTAACGCTTTTATCTGTATATGGATCTATAATCCTTGTTGTTGTGTTTACTACAGGTAGAGAGTCTGTTATAACTTCTTCTGTTACATAGTCGGTTTCATCTTCAAAGTCATCTTTTAAATTTGTTCGGGATATTGTGGCTATTGCAATTAATGGAAGAATTAATAGTGCACCTATTAGTAAAAAAACATTTTGAAATTTAATCTTTTTTCTGATCATTTTGTCACCTCATTATAAGTTTGAACAAAAAAAAAGAATTTATACTTCTTTTTTTAAAATAAATTAACAGTTGTAAACAAATCCCATATAAAATTTGTAACTAAGTAGATTAGTGATATTCCTAACAGAAAATAAAATACTCTGGCTTGTATATTTCTATTTTTTTTAAATATTCCATTTATATTAATGGAGTCCATTGCCCATATAACTAGCATGGTAGTAAGGACATATAGAAAAAACTTTCCACTCATAACTGTTCCTCGTAATTTTTAATTTTATTTCTTCTTCGTACATGCTTTTCTTCTAGAGAACAAGATGTGTGTATAAATGTATTAACAAATTCTATTGCAGCTTCAATAGGTATTTTTTCACTAAAGGCTAAAACATTGGCATCATTATCTTTTCTAGTTGCGATAACATCATCTATACTATCTACTTTAGCACATCTTATTCCTTTTACTTTATTGCAGGCAATACTAATTCCTATTCCGGAGCCACATATTGCAACTCCAAAATCCACTTTTTTATCTCTAACTGCTTCACTAACTTTAAATGCATAATCTGGATAATCTGTTGATTCTTCACTATTTGTTCCATAATCAATCATTTCTATATCAGTATTTGTAAAATAGCTTTTTATTTGTTCTTTTAACTTAAATCCTCTATGATCACTTGCTATACCTATTTTCATTCTATTTCTCCTTATACAACAAAAAGCTACTATTCAGCAGCTTCTTTTTTATCAAATCCATATTTTTTATTAAATTTGTCAACTCTACCTGCACGAGAAGCTCTACTTTGTTTTCCTGTGTAAAATGGATGACACTCAGAGCATACTTCAACATTTATTTCAGATTTTGTTGATTTGCAAGTAAAGGAATTCCCACATGCACATGTTACAGTACAATCCTTCATTTCTGGATGAATATCTTTTTTCATTCTATCTCTCCTTCCGCCATGACATTTTTCTGCCATAGTAATTTAATGCGTTATTAATATATCAAATATTTTATTTATTTTCAAGGCTTTTTATTATATTTTCCGCAATTTTTCTATACCCTAAATAATTAGGATAACTATTTTTTGGATTAGAATAATAATCATTTTTAAGATTTAAAATACGATTTGTATTGATAAAAATAATATTATTTTTGTTTTCTAAATACTTGTTTACTTCTCTAATACTTTTTTTTATATAATAATTATCTACTCTTGATTCATGTATTCCTATTATTACTATTTTATTGTTATAATATTTTCTAATTTCTTTTATTAGATTATTATAATTACTTTTTATTTTTCTTATTATTTTTTTGTTTTTCCTCTCATTCATTTCTTCTTCTATATTTGTTTCATATACAATGTCATTATATCCTAATGAGAGAAATAATATATGAGATTCAATTAAATTTTTCTTTATTTTTGAAGTGTTTTCTATTTTTTCTTTTAGAGATTTTATTGTTATATCTTTATTGGAATAATCATTATTTAAAAACACTTTTTTTTGTTGACTAATCAAATAATCTTTATAGTAGTCTACTGGGCTATACTCTTTTATTCCAAAAGAATTAATTCCTAAGCTTATGTGATCACCAATATTTAGAATCAATATTTTTTTATTTGTATTTTTATAGATAAAAAAAACTGAGCAACTGATTATAATTATTGATAATAGTTTTATTTTTTTATTCATTTTTCCTCCAAAAAAAAAGAAATATCTTTGTTTTATTATATTTCTTTTATTGAAATTTTAGCACCGACATTAGTTAGTTTTTCTACAATTTGTTCATATCCTCTTAAAATATGTTCTGCATTGGTTATAGTTGTTTTTCCTTCTGCCTTTAAGCCGGCTGCAACCATGGCGGCTCCTGCTCGTAAGTCTGTTGCTACTACTTCTGTTCCTATTAATTTTTTTGGTCCTACAATTGTTGCAGTTTGATTTTTTATTTCAATATTTGCTCCTAGAGATTTTAAGTATGGAATATGCATAAACCTATTTTCAAATATTGTTTCTGTTACTTTACTTGTTCCAGATGCTTGAGTTAGTAGTACAGTTATCGGTTGTTGTAAATCCGTTGGAAAGCCAGGATAAACTGCTGTCTTTATATTTGTTGCTTTTAAAGAATTATTACTATTTAATATTGTTACATAGTCAGTACCTGTTTCTAATTCTACTCCCATTTCTTCTAGTTTTGATATTAATGAGTCTACATGCTCTGGGATGATATTATCCACTTTTAGCATTTTTCCACATAATGCTCCTATTATAATATAGGTTCCTGTTTCGATTCTATCTGGTATTACTTCATGAAAACATTGATGGAGGTAGTCTACTCCTTCAATTTTTATAGTAGATGTTCCCGAACCTGTTATTTTAGCTCCCATGTTATTCAAAAAAGTTGCTACATTAACTATTTCAGGCTCTTTTGCAGCGTTATCTATTATTGTTGTTCCTTTTGCTTTTACTGCTGCTAGCATAATATTAATTGTTGCTCCTACAGATGCAAAATCTAAATAAATATTTGCTCCTATTAATTCATCTGCTTCTACTACAAATTTATCTCCTTCTGTTGTAACTTTGGCACCTAATGCTTCAAATCCTTTTAAGTGTAAGTCAATTGGTCTGGCCCCAATTGAGCATCCTCCTGGAAAATACATTACTGCCTTTTTATATTTTCCTAATAAAGCTCCCATAAAATAGTATGATGCTCTTAATTTTTTTGAAAGAGATTCTTCTATTTCAGTATTTATCATTTCTTTTGGGTCAATTATTATGCTTTCTGTAGATCGATTTATTTTTACATTTAGAGAGCTTAATAAATCACATAAAGCATCTGTATCTGTTATTTCAGGTATATTACAAATAGTTGCCTCTTCATCTGTTAAAATAGCAGCTGGAATTAAAGCAACTGTGGCGTTTTTTGCGCCACTTACTCTTATTGTACCACTAAGTTCTCTATTACCTTCTATTTCTATTATTTTCATTTTTTACTCCTTTCAGATTATATTTGGATTTATTTATTTTATCATAGGAAATTCTATTGTTTTTGTCAATTATTTCCTTTTATTCTAATTAATAATTGTCGTAAATAATTAAAATAGATAGTAACCACCTATTAATAACAAAATAATTGTTCCAAAGTAAGTACTATAGTTATCAATATTTTTTCGTATTTTATCTCCAATTTTTATACCAAGATAAGTAAAAAACGAACTTTCTACAAAAAAAATAGTTGCTGCTAAAATGATATTTTCTCTTTTTATTCCATATGCCAACCCTACTAAAATACTATCTATGCTTACTAAAAAAGCGACACATATTTGTTTAAATAATGAGAAACCTTTTATTTCTTCTTTTTTGTTTTTATTTTGATATGTTTCAATAGCTAAATATATAAATATTATCCCTGATATTTTTTTTAAAGGAAGTTTTGCAATTTCTGAAAGTAAATATCCTATTTTATTTCCAGTGCTTGTCATAATAAAATGAAATATTCCTACTATTATAGGGAAAAGTATTATTCGTTGTTTCTTCTTTATTATTGTTCCTAAAGCTAATGATAACGAAAATGCATCAATGCTTAAACTTATTCCTATAAAAAAATATATAAGGATTTTTGACATAGAATCACCTTATATATTTTATTCTAATTTTTCGTTAAAAATACTTATCTATTATTTCTTTTATAAATGATTTGTATTCTATATTATCTTCTTTATCTGTAAAACATAATGGAGGGAATAATACACACCAAAAGTTCTCGCCAGAGGCTTTACCTAATTCAATGACTAATGATTCATAATTTCCACTTTTATATATTTGATTTTTATATTCTTTTTCTGGAAAAAAGTTTTTTCCATAGTTTATATGGAAAGTATTATTACTTTTATTATCTTTTAATGTTTTTTCCACAATTTGTTCTATTTTTGGCAATCTTTTTTCTATGTATGTTCTTGTTTCTTTTATAGAATGAAGTTGTTCTGTATGAATTAGCTCTTTTTTTATATTATTAACAATCCTCATTTTTAACAATTGATCTTCATCGGAATTGCTATTTGCAACAATTCTAAATCGTATTGATTCTTTTGGTATTACTTTTTCTTTTTGTTGTTTATTAATAGATAAAAATAATAATATAATACTAGTTAAAATAATTATTTTTTTCATAAAAACCTCACTTTCAATATTGTAGTGAGTTTTCTTCTTAAATTTTATTCATTATTTTTAAAGATAAATATCATTCTGTCCTTTCCAGAAAGGTCTTTTTTACATTCTATTTTTATGTTATCTAAATATTTATTTAATAGATCAATAATATCATTTTTTTGTTCATAGCCTATTTCAAAAGCTATTAAACATTTTTCTTTCATATTTTTTTTGATATTTTTTAAAATTTTCTTGTAACAATCCAAACCATCTTCTCCAGCATAAAGTGCTATTTCTGGTTCATTATTTTTTACGATTTCTTCTATATTTTCATTTAATTTAATATATGGAGGATTGCTTATAATAATATCGTATTTTTTTTCAATATTATCCAAAAAGTCGTTTTGAATGATATTGGCTTTTGATGAAAGTTTTTCACAGTTTTTGTGAGTAACCTTGAGAGCTTCTTCTGATATATCTATTAAATCCACAGATTTTGTGGGAATTTTTTTTTCAAGGGTTAATCCTATTACTCCACTTCCACAACCTAAGTCAACTATATCCACAGGATTTGTGAAATATTTTTTTATATAATGAATAGTTTGTTCTACTAATTCTTCTGTTTCAAATCTTGGTATTAAAACCCTTTTATCTATATCAAAAATATTACCATAAAAGTTTACAGTTCCTAATACATATTGGATAGGTATTCCTTTTTCTAATGCTTCAATTTCTTTTTTATATATTTCAACTTTATTATCTGATACAATATCTTCTAAATGATTTAATAATTCTAATGGGTTCTTCCCTATCAACTCAGCTAATAGTATTTTTGCATGTTCTGAATGACAATGTCTTTTTCCATAAATTAACAACTCTTCTATTTTCATTTACTCTTCTGTGCCTTGTAATTTTCTTTTTTGATCTTCTTGTTGAAGAGCTAAAATAATATCATCTAAAGCTCCATCCATTACCCTGTCTAAACTGTTGGTTGTATAGCCTATTCTATGATCAGTTACTCTATTTTGAGGATAATTATATGTCCTTATTTTTTCTGCACGATCTCCTGTTCCTATTTTGCTGCGTCTTTCATTTCCTTCTTTTTCAGCTCTTTCTTGTTCTTGCAATTCATAAAGTCTTGATTTTAATACTTTCATTGCTTGTTCTTTATTTTGTATTTGACTTCTTTCATTTTGACATGTAACAACAAGTCCGGTTGGTAAATGTGTTATTCTAACAGCTGAATCAGTTGTATTAACTCCTTGTCCTCCGCAACCACTTGATCGATAAATATCTATTCTTAAATCATTTTGATTAATTTCTATTTCCACATCATCATCTGCTTCTGGCATAACTAATACTGTTGCGGTCGATGTTTGTAGTCTTCCATTTGATTCTGTTACTGGAACTCTTTGTACTCTATGTGATCCACTCTCATATTTCAACTTAGAATAAACACCTTTTCCTCTTATAACAAGTTCTATTTGGCTAAAGCCTCCTGCTGTACCGTCTATTGAGTTATATACATTATATGTAAACCCTTGTTTTTCTGCATATCTTGTGTACATTCTAAATAGATCACCAGCAAATATATTTGCTTCATCTCCTCCTGCTGCTCCTCTGATTTCCATAATAATATTTTTATTATCATTAGGATCTTTCGGTATTAATAATATTTCTAACTCTTTGTCTAATTGTTCTTTTTCTTCTTCTAATGTTTTTAATTCTTCTTTAGCCATTTCTCCTAAATCAGGATCTTTTACCATTTCTTTAGTATCTGTTATTTCGTTAAGAACTTTTTTATATTTTTTATAACAATTCACAATATCTTCTAATTCACTTACTTCTTTTGAGTATTCTCTTGTTTTCTTTATATCACTTAATATTTCTGTTTTTGTTAATTCCTCTTGTAAGTAATTATATCTTTCTAAAGTTGCTTCTAATCTATCTATCATTTTTTTCACCTAATCTTTCGTAATCAGTCCTATTATATCATAATTAACAAGAAAAAGAGAAAGCAATTTCCTCTTTTATAATTATTTATTCTTCTAGTTCTAATTCATCTTCATCTATTACAACTAAGTCTTTCAATTCTTCATTTGTCTCATCATCATAGTCTTCATTTTCTGTGTCATCAAAACTATCCTCTTCTATTTCTTCTTGTTTGTCGTTTTCTATTTCTTCCTCTTCATCATCTTCTTCGTCATCTGAAATCTTAATCACTTTATCCGATGTATGATTATTTCTTAAGTCCCATTTTCCATTGTCTAACAAAATAAATCTTTTATCGGTTGATAATGCGGTATAAAAATCCGCTATTTTACTTTCAAATACGCTATTTGGAAGTTCTAATAGTTTTATTATTTTTTTAAATAAATCTGCAGTATTCATTTTTTTATTGCTTTCTTCTAATATCATATATGCAATATCTTTGTTTGAAAGTAGTTCTAACTCTTCCTTTTTCATTGCTTTTAGACTCATAAGTAGTCCTCCTGTTTAAATCACATTTCTTTTTTTTCAAAAAACCCATTAATTTTATAACATATATCTTCGCTATTAGCAACACTTTTTTTACATTTTATTTGGGATAGTTATTCCTAATATATCAAGTAGTAAACAATTTAATTTATATACAATCTCTGTAAGAGTAATCCAAGAGTCTCTTAATTGTTCATCTTTTTCCGTTAAAATTCTATTTTCTGCATAAAACTTATTATAAGCTGAAGTTAACTTAAATAAATAATCCGTTATTTCATTTAATGATTTTGTATCTAATGCTTTATCTAGTGTAAGTGGTAAATTTAGAAGAGTTAAAATAATGTCTTTTTCTTTTTCACCTATTAATTTTGAAACTTGCTTTAGATTATTTATATTTGCTTTATTAATTAAAGAACGCATTCTTATTGTAGAGTATAATAAATATGGTCCGGTTTTGCCTTCTAAATCTGAAAATTTATCGATTTCAAATACGTAATCTGTATTTCTAAAAGGCAATAAATCAGCGTATTTTATTGTCGCAATAGCAACATCATTTGAAATGACTTCTTTTTCTTCTTCTTTTATTGATTCATTTGTAATTTTCTTTTTTGTTTCACTTTTTACTAATTCTATTAGTTTTTTTAATGTCATTACTCCACCATCTCTTGTTTTAAAAGGTTTCCCATCTTGTCCATTCATTGTTCCAAAACCTATATATTCTAGTTTTGTGTTATCATCTACTATTCCTATTTTTTTACTTGCGCGAAATACTTGTTCAAAGTGTAGCTCTTGTCTAGCATCTACGACATACCATATCTCATCTGGATTATAATTTTTTACTCTTTCTAAAATAGTTGCTAAATCTGTGGTTTCATATGATACTGAATTATTTGATTTAATAAATAAAAGCGGTGGCATAGGACTTTTGTCATCTTCTTTTGATATATCAATGATTTGCGCTCCTTCACTTTGTTGAAGAATATTTCTTTCCTGGCATATTTTATATAATTCATCAAAATATTCCATTTCATCGCTTTCACCATTCCATATTTCAAAATTTACATTTAGTTTGGAATATGTATTTTTTATATCTTCTTTTGATATATCTACTATTTTTTTCCACAAGTCATAGTATCCTTTTTCTTTTTGTTGAAGTTTTGCAGTGATTGTTCGGCTTTCTTCTAAATATTGCTCATCTTCTTTTGCTTTTTGAGAAGCAATTGGATATATTTTTTCTAAATCTTCATTGGTAATTGGTAAATCTAAGTTATCATAACTTCCATTGTAGTTTTCATCAAAATATGGAAGAATTGGATATTGTCTTTTTATTTCATTTATTACTAATCCTAGAGGCCTTCCATAGTCTCCCAAATGGGCATCTCCTATTGCTTCATATCCCATTATATTTGCTAGTCTCTTTAATGATTCTCCTATGTTAGCACTTCTTAAATGACCTACATGCAAGGATTTTGCTACATTTGCTCCTCCATAATCTAAAATTATTTTTTTCTTTTCTCTTTTGTCTATGTTTGAGAATAAATCTTTTTCCATTTTATTTAATATTTCATAGCAGTAATCTAATTTTAAACTAAAATTGATAAATCCAGGTCCTGCTATATTAATATTTTCAAATCTTTTGTCTTTGGATAATTCATTTACTATTTTTTCAGCAATTGTTCTTGGATTTTCATGGTATTCTTTTGCTAATTGCATGGCATCGTTTAATTGATATTCTCCTAAATCTCTTCTATTAGAAGGTTCCATCGATAATTTATTAACTTCATATCCAGCTTTTTTTACTATATTTTTGATATCTTTTTCTAAATCTTTTATTATACTCATTTTATCTCTTTTATTTGATATAAAAAATTTTCGTCTTCTATAGAATACTTAATCCTTATATCATGATCCTTTCTTTCTATTTTATTCGTTGTAATATTAATCGTTACTGTTGTATTACTTTCTTTTAGAGTTATTAATCCCTCTGTTTCTTTATTTTTATCAAAATAGTATACCATTTTAATAATATCATTGGTTCTTATCAGTTGTTTTTTTTCGAAGTCAAATTTTGTAATTGTATTATTATCTTCTATATATTCGATCTTGTTTTCTCTAAGAATTGCAGCTGTATTAAAATTTATTTTGTCATTGTTGTTTTTTATAATAACATTTATTTTTATTTTAGACATGATATCACCAACTTCTAATACAATATTATATCATATTTATTAAAAGCTTTTTATATATTTTCATGAACAATATTGGAGATTTAATTCTTTATTTTTTGATTGATTTTTCCATTCTCTGAAATCGGTGCAGCATTGTAGTCTTCCCCTATTATTGCTTTACAACAAGAATTAATGATATCATTATACTCTTTCATTTGCGCTAGTCTTTTTTGTATAAAATAATCCTTACATTCTAAAATAATAGTATTATATCTCTCATTCATATATCCAATATTTGTTGATAGAAATAGTTGCATTAAATAATTTCCATACTTATCATAAGTTTCTAATACCGGTGTTCTAGCAAATAATTCTTCACTATTTATATTATAATCATCAAATATTTTTTCAAGATCCTTTATATATTCTTTAATAGCATCTTGTTTTAGTGATATGGTTTTATACCCTTCTCTATATAAAGTTAAATATATAGTAAATAATAGTGTTCGAAAAATAATTCTTTCATTATTGGTGTTTTTTCAGTTATTGATAAATTTGTTTCTTCTTTCATAAGTTAATCTTCCTCCAACATTTTTTTTATTATAACATATTATTTTTTTTATACATATTTTTCATGATATTTATCATACTAAAAATGGTGAAACTTATGAAATATCTAAAATTTATTTTTCGAGTATTTATTATTCTATTTGGTTTATCTATAGTTATTGGTTTAGCTTTATATATATATGCAAAAGCCTCTCCAAAAATATTAATTAATAGTGCAAATAATATTACATTTTATGATAAAAATAATAATGTTTTTTTTAAAGGTAACGAAAAGAAGGAATGGGTTTCTTTAGATGAAATTAGTCCATTTCTTATTCAATCTACAATATATACAGAAGATAAATATTTTTATAAACATTTTGGGTTTGATTTTCTAAGAATTGGAAAAGCTTTTTTGGCAAATATAAAAAGCAAAAAAATGGTTCAAGGTGCTTCTACAATCACTCAACAATATGCTAAAAATTTATTTTTAGATTTTGATAAAACTTTTAAAAGAAAATGGGAAGAAGCGCTATATACTCTTAGAATTGAAGCTAATTATAGTAAAAATGAAATATTAGAGGGATATTTAAATACTATTAACTATGGTCATGGAAAATATGGAATTGAAAATGCTAGTAAATATTATTTTGGAAAAAAAGCTAAGGATTTATCTCTTGCAGAAGCATCTTTATTAGCTGCGATTCCAAAAGCCCCAAGCAAATATTCTCCATTAATTGATTATCAAGCTGCTAAAAATAGACAATTATTAATTTTAGAAAATTTAAAAAATAATAATATTATTACTGAAAAAGAAGAAAATGAAGCATACAACCTAAATATTAATCTTATTGGAAAAGAGGATATTTCTGATGACTTGAGTAGTATACATTATTATCAAGATGCTGTTTTAGAGGAATTAAATACATTGGATAAAATTCCTAAAAACTACTCAAATATGAATGGTCTAAAAATATATACTACCTTGGATTATTCTATGCAAAAAATACTAGAGGAAAATGTTCGGGAAGCATTTCAAAATAAAACAGATTTGCAAACAGCAAGTGTTGTTATGGATCCTAAAACTGGAGGGGTGTATGCTCTTATTGGTGGAAGAGATTATAATCAATCTACTTATAATCGAGCAATTTCTTCTTCTAGACAGGTTGGGTCTACAATGAAACCATTTTTATATTATGCTGCCTTAGAGAATGGTTTTACTGCTAGTTCAGCTTTTTTAAGTGAGCCTACTACTTTTCCAACACAAGATAAAAAGACATATACTCCTAGTAATTATAATAATAAATATGGTAATAAGCCTATTTCTATGGCAACTGCGATTGCATATAGTGAAAATATTTATGCAATTAAAACTCATATGTTTTTAGGATATGATGCTTTAATACAAGTTGCTAAAAGAGTGGGCATTCCGGAAAAGCTTGAGAGTATTGCCTCTTTACCTCTTGGGACAAATGAAATTAATATTTTAAATATGTCTGCTGGATATGCAGCTTTTGCTAATTTAGGATATAAAGTAGCCCCATATTTTATTACAAAAGTAACTGATGGTAATAATAATATATTATATAAAAAAGAATACAATTCTGAACTAGTACTTAATAGTAGTTTAGTCTATATTTTAAATAATCTTTTAACTGCTACATATGATCCTCTTTATATTGACTATAATTATCCTACTGCAATCAGTTTATCTTCAAAGTTAAAACATAAATATGCGTTAAAGAGCGGAACAACTAATTCTGATAATTGGAATATTGGTTTTAATAAAAACATTTTATGTTCTGTTTGGGTTGGATATGATAATAGTGATTCTCTTACCACAAAAGATTATAAATATGCTCAGAACATTTGGTATAACACAGTTGAAAAAATTGAAGAAAATGTAGATTCCAATGACGGGTGGTATGAAAAACCAAAAAACGTAGTTGGGCTTCTTGTTGAACCAATCTCTGGAAAGCCTTTATCTGATAGTAGTAAAAATACTAAATTAGTATATTTTTTAAAAGGAACAGAACCTCATATAACTGATCCTACTTTTGATGAAATATTTGATAGTGAAGAATCATAAATATATGGTTCTTTTTATTTTTACTATTTGTTGTATTTAAATAATTATTTTGTTATAATTTTAATAGAATGGAGAAGGCTTATGTTAGAATTAATTATACTTATTATTGTTATTATTTCATTTATTTTATTTATAATTACCATTTATTATAATAAATATCAACTAGTTATTATTAAAATAGATAAAGCTGAAGAAGATATTTCTTTATATCTGCAAAGAAAACAAGAACTTTTAGAAAGAGTAAAACCAATTTTAAAGAAAGAATTAAAAAAAGATTTCTACTTGTCTAGTCTAGATGATATTAATGAAAACTTTAATAATTTTGAGCTTCATGATATTTTAAAAAGAAATTATAATGAGTTATTTAAAGTTATGGATGAAAATGAAAAACTTCTTAAGAGTGATTCTTTAGTTCAGTTATTAGAAAAACTTAATATTAATGAAGAAAATATTGTTGGATCTATAAAGTTTTATAATGATACTGTAGTTGAATTTAATCAATTAGTTGTTTCTTTTCCTTCTTCTATTATTGCATTTTTTAAAAGATATAAAAAATTAGAATTTTACAATAATGAAAGAAGAGAAATATTTGAAATATTAAATAATGATTAGAGGTTTTTGTTTATGAATTTTATTGAAAAATTAAAAATACGTGCAAAAGAGTGTAAGATGACTATAATCTTACCAGAAGTTATGGATGAAAGAATTTTTATTGCGACTGAAAAAATATTAAAGGAAGATATTGCAAATATTATTTTGATTGGAAAGGATGAAGAGATAAAACAGTACTCTAATAAATATGATATTACTAAGGCTACTATTATTAATCCATTTACATCAGTTAATACAGAGAGTATAATTAATGAATTCGTTAAATTAAGAAAAGCTAAAGGTATGACTTATGATGAGGCTAAGAATATTCTGTTATCTGACTATATGTATTATGCTTGTATGCTTGTTAAATTAGGAATGGCAGATGGTATTGTCTCTGGTGCATGTCATTCTACTTCTAATACTCTTCGCCCAGCTCTACAAATAATAAAAACAGCTAAGAATGTTGATTTAGTTTCTGCCTTTTTTTTAATGATTGTTCCAAATTGCGAATATGGAGAAAATGGAATATTCTTATTTGCCGATAGTGGTCTTGAACAAAATCCTGATCCTTTAAAATTATCATCTATTGCATGTAGCAGTGCAGAAAGTTTTGAATTGTTAGTTGGGTCCAAGGCTAAGGTCGCTATGTTATCTCATTCAACTCTTGGTAGTGCAAAACATGCAGATGTTGATAAAGTTATTGAAGCAACTAATTTGGTAAAAAAAAGATTTCCACATATACATGTAGATGGTGAGTTACAACTTGATGCAGCCATTGTTCCTAAGGTAGCTGAAATGAAAGCTCCAAATAGTGAAGTTGCAGGGCATGCCAATGTTTTAATATTTCCTGATTTAGATGCTGGCAATATAGGTTATAAGCTTGTACAAAGGCTTGCTAAGGCTGAAGCATATGGGCCAATTACTCAAGGAATTGCATCCCCAGTAAACGACTTGAGTAGAGGGTGTAGTGCTGACGATATAGTTGGCGTTGTTGCAATAACAGCATTACAAGCACAGAAAATGAAGGAGGATCAATATGAGTAAATGTCCACACTGTGGAGCTGAAATACAATTCAGCCCTAAAAGTAAAAAGGTGCATTGTGAATATTGTGGTTCAGATTTTAATCCTAAAGAATTAAAAGAAGAGACAAAAAAAGCTAAAAATCAAAAAACATTGGATGGTCGGGCTTTTTCTTGTACTCAATGTGGAGCTACTTTACTTACATTTGATGAAACTGCTGTTACTTTTTGTAGTTATTGTGGATCTCAAAATATGATTGAGGAAAAATTGATGGAACAGACTGCTCCTGATTTTATTATTCCTTTTTCTAAAACAAAAGAACAATGCATTGCAAATTATAAGAAAAAAATATCTAGTTTTCTTTTTTGTCCAAGTTATATGAAATCAGATATAGTTATTAATAAATTTCGTGGAATATATATGCCATATGGTATTTATTATTTTGAGCATCATGGAGATTGTACTAATAAAGGGCAGAAGTATAATCATAGAAGTGGAGATTATGTTTATTATGATGATTATACAATACATGCAGATGTTGATGCTACATATGATGGTATTTCTTATGACTTGCTTTCTAAGTTTTATGATGATTATAGTGGAGCAATTCCCTTCAACTATAAAGAGGCAGAAGATTTTAACCCTAACTACTTACCTGGGTTTTATGCTGATTCTAAAGATGTTGATATTGATACTTATTTGAATGATGCTAAGATGAATGCTATAAATGACTCAAGTCGATTTTTTAAGAAAAATTCAATATATTCCAAATACTCATGTGCTCATCCTACTGTCCCTTTTAAGTTAAAAGATAAAAAAGTTGGCTTATTTCCAGTATATTTTGTTTCAATCATTGATAAGGATAAAGAACATGTACATTATGCTGTTATAAACGGGCAGACGGGAAGAGTAGCTGCAGATATGCCTATTGATTTTATTAAATATATTGCTTTTTCTGTTTTTTTAGCAATACCTATTTTCTTTTTATTGAACTCTTTCCCTGTTTTTTTACCTGTTCATATTAATATTTTTACCATTATAATGTCTATTATTGCATTTATTATCTATGCTTTTGAGCTTGATAAAACAAGAAAAAAAGATACTCATTTTAACGATAAGGGTTTTTCTAAACAAATAGAAAACAATAATAAAAAGAATAAATATACTATAAAAGGCTCTTATTTTCTAAAACTTTTAATATCTATTTTATTATCAATATCTGTTATTTTCATGGCTCCTGTTGAAGACTACTATTATTATGGTAGTGCAACTATTGGACTAATATTGATTTTATGGTCTTTTAAGGATTTAATTAGCACTTACAACCTGTCAGTATCTAGACCAATTCCTCAATTAGAGAAAAGAGGTGGTGATGAAAATGCATAAAAAAATTATTGTTTTTCTTTTTATACTATTAATGGTTCCTTTTTCTTGCTTTGCACTAGATATTGCACCAAGTATTGCATCTGGTGAAGAGAATGGAAATTCTCAGTTAGTTAATTCTAATAATTATAAAAATGAAACAACAAATTATCAATCTTTTATTGATGATAAGGCTAATTTATTAAACGAGAATGAAGAAAAAAAACTTCTAGATATTATGATTCCATTAACAAAATATGGTAATATTGCTTTTGTATCTACAGATAATAATTTAAATAGTACAGAAAATTTTTCTAGAAATTATTATCATGAACATTTTGGTACTTCTAGTGGTTCTATATTCGTTATTGATATGTCGAATCGAAAAATTTATATTTTTTCTGATGGTGCTAACTATAATGTTATTACTAGTTCTAAAGCTTATTCTATTACCGATAATAGTTATAGATACGCATCCGATGAAGATTACTATTCTTGTGCAGAATCTTCTTTTAAACAAATGCAAAGTCTTTTAGAGGGCGGAAAAATAAATGAACCAATGCGTTATACAAGCAACATCTTTATTGCGTTAACTCTTTCGTTTTTTATCGGATTTTTATATGTTTTATCTAAGTCAAGAATTAAAAAAGCTTCAATTCATGATATTTCTAAAAATTGTGATATTACATTTAATATTAATAATGTTCATGCTGATAAAACTGGAAGCCACAGAGTTTATAGTCCGGTCTCTGACAGTTCTAGCGGAGGAAGTTCTGGTGGCGGTGGTGGTGGAAGCTCCGGTGGGGGTGGAGGCCATAGCTTTTAATTTAATCCACAAGTTTATGGATTCTTTATATAAAAAATAGTTTAATCCACAGTTTTTGTGAATTAAACTATTTGGTTCTTTGTCAAGTAGTGTTGGTGGACCAAAAACTATGTCAAATGAATCGAGATAAGAGTGTCAATTTTTGATACTCTTTTTATGTGGTTTTTAATGGATTCAATAATCCTTTGACTAACATAATCCTAGCTTTTAAATGTTTGAATTTTCTATATCCACAAGCAGCATGCTTTATTTGCTTTATAAGATTATTAGTTCCTTCTACTATTCCATTAGAATATTCATATTTTAATGCATTTAGTATATGATTTTTCATATCAATGAAAGTTTTATTAGCTTTTTTTGTATAATCAGAAGAATCTTTATTTAAGTTGTTGATAATAGATAAAAATAAATCTTTATCTCTATTGTCAATTGATTTTAAAATACCCTGGTAATAGTTATAGGCTGTTTTTAATTCTTTATTAGTGTTTATTAAGTATATAACAATATATTTTTGTGTAACTTCTTTTCTAAAACAAGGAGAATAAAATTTTTTCTTATCATCTAAATCATTTTCACTTTTTAAAATTAATTTCCAGTATTTCTTTAATTTTTTATAATTAGGATTAGATTTTTTACATAATTTAATTCTAGTCTTATCTAGAGCATTTCTTGCTTGAATCACAATATGAAATCTATCAGGAATTAAAATAGCATTAGGAAACAATTTATGCATTAATTTATAGTAAGGTTTATATAAGTCTAGAGTAATAAATTTAACTTTCGTTCTCTCATGTCTGGAATATCTTCTAAAGTATTTTTCAATATCATCGGACATTCTAGAGTCAAGAATATCAAAAATATTTTTATTAACTTGATCAACAATAATAAAAGCCATTTTGCTTTTTGTATCAGTAGTAGCCTTGAACTCATCAATACCAATAACAGAAGGAAGGTGTCCATTGTTTTTAATAATGGCATCTTTCGAAATATCAGCAAGTATTCTATTAGAAGAAGATGGTGAAATGCCATTTCTTTTAGCGATATCCTTTTCACTACCTTTTTCCATTAAATCAAGAGTAACCGAAATCTTAACATTATTAGATATTTGTTTATAATAATCTACTAAAGGAGTAGAAGCTATAAAGGTTCTATTACAGTTTTTACAATAAAATCTTTGTTTGTCTAGAATGAGTAATGCATGATAGTTAGAAACTTTATTCATTTTTATTATACAACCTTTCTTAAAAGCCCATTTAATAATAGAATTCTTTTCATTAATGCATCCACAATTAGGACAATAATCAGGAGTATAAGTAAGATACCCATGAAAAACTTTAGTTTCTATTCCTTTAATAATTTTATTTTCTAAACAGTTTTCTTTAAAAAAGATATTTTCATCTTTAATATTTAAGATATTTCTAGTATAATCAGTATGAGTCACATAAATCAGATCCTTTCAATGATTTTATTAACCAATTACATTGTATCATAGTTTCTGATATGACTCTTTTTATTTACACTAAAAATAGTGTCAAGAGATTTTACTCACCAACACTATTTATTATAGAACC
>Ga0256404_1005677_pt1 | contig 21708 bp, 16 predicted proteins | sample RumenRJG_01DNA_FD_185990 | JGI IMG/M metagenome (GOLD analysis project Ga0256404, IMG submission 185990) | Bovine rumen microbial communities from Lethbridge, Alberta, Canada - RJG_01 | ecosystem: Host-associated > Mammals > Digestive system > Stomach > Rumen | place: Canada: Alberta | collected...
GAACACGCTTTCCTTTTCACAAGGATAAAATAAATATATAATTAAGGGGGCATCGCTCCAAGCCCCCTTAATAAACCCCTTTCCTCATAATGTTCCCCCCTATCCGAATTTAACAAACTAAATCTTTCTCAACAAAACATATTGCTTGAATGTGTTTTATTAAAATATGGATAAAAATATCCGTTAGGGTGGGTGGGCGGGATATACAAAAACTTATATACAGATAAAAACGGAATAGAACGCACGCCTATTCCGTCTTAATCTTTATATCCCTAACTCAAAACCGACGGTTTTGAAATTCGTTCGGCTTCGCCGAAATTCGCAATATAAAAAGCAAGGCGGACTGCCTTGCTTCATTGTTAAGTCCGACTTACACGGTCAAAATTTTTACCGCACAAAGAGTAACGACTGCGGAAAAATTCCGTGTAACGCTTGGTCGGGAATTTTATTCCCACTCAATAGTTGCCGGCGGCTTCGACGTCACGTCGTAAACTACGCGGTTGACGAATTTTACTTCGTTGACTATTCTCGACGAGATTTTTACCATTACGTCGTGCGGAATATCCGCCCAGTCCGCCGTCATTCCGTCCACGCTCGTGACCGCTCTTAACGCTACGGTGTAGTCGTAGGTTCTTTCGTCGCCCATTACGCCTACCGAGTGCATACCGGTAAGGACGGCGAAGTATTGCCATATCTCTCTGTCGAGTCCGGCTAAAGCTATTTCTTCACGGAAGATAGCGTCGGCGTCCTGAACTATTTTTATCTTCTTTCTCGTAATGTTGCCGATTATTCTTACCGCTATACCGGGACCGGGGAAAGGTTGACGATTGACGATGTTTTCGGGCAAACCGAGTTCTAACCCCAATACTCTCACTTCGTCCTTGAAAAGGCTGCGGAGCGGTTCTATGATTTCCTTAAAATCGACCACCGACGGAAGTCCGCCTACGTTGTGGTGGCTCTTTATTACCGCGCTCTTTCCGAGTCCGCTTTCTATTACGTCGGGGTAGATAGTACCCTGAACGAGATAGTCCACTTTGCCTATCTTTTTCGCTTCTTCGCTGAACACGTCGATGAACGCCTTGCCGATAATCTTTCTCTTCTTTTCGGGTTCTTTTACCCCTTGAAGAGCTTTAAGGAAGTATTTTTGCGCGTCGATTTTTTTGAGATTCATTCCCATTCCGTCCTTAAACACGCTCATTACTTCGTCGGCTTCGTTCTTACGGAGAAGACCGTGGTCTACGAAAATACAGGTAAGATTATCGCCGACAGCCTTATGTAAAAGGGTAGCCGCCACCGCGCTGTCCACGCCGCCGCTCATAGCGCAAAGCACCTTTCCGTCGCCGACTTTTTCTCTTATCTTGTTTATTTGTTCCTGCGCGTAATCGTCCATTCTCCAATCGCCGCTTGCCTTGCAGACCTTGTAAAGGAAGTTCTTTAATATTTCCGTTCCTTGCTCGGTATGCACGACTTCGGGGTGGAACTGAACGGCGTAGATATTTCTATCGGCGTTCTCGTACGCGGCGATTTTACAGGTATCCGTGCTTGCCGTAACGCGGAAACCGTCCGGAAGTTCCTGCACCTGATCGGTGTGGCTCATCCAGCAATAGTTTTCCTTTCTTATTCCGTCGAAAATTACGCTGTCGCCGTAGTTTATTTTTCTTCTGCCGTATTCTCTCGTTTCCGCTTTGCCTACCTTGCCGCCGAGTTCGTAAGCGGTAAGTTGCATTCCGTAACATATTCCGAGTACGGGTACGCCCAAAGAGAAGATTCCTTTATCCGCTCTCGGCGCTCCTTCCTCGTTCACGCTCGACGGTCCGCCGGTAAAGATTATTCCTATCGGGTCGTAACTTTTTATTCTCTCTATCGACGTATCCGCCGGTAAAAGTTCGGCGTAGACGTTCAGATTCCTTACTCTGCGGACGATAAGCTGATTATACTGTCCGCCGAAATCTATTACGATTACGGTTTGTTTCTTCATTGGTTCTCCTTTTTAATAGGTTTCTACGTAGCTTTCTCTGTCTGCTCCGACGGAAACGTATTTTATCTTGCAATTAGTTGCTTTTTCTATAAATCTGACGTATTCTTGCGCCTTGACGGGGAGATCTTCAAACTTTCTGCACTTGGATATGTCTTCTTTCCAACCGTCCATATATTTATAAACGGGTTTCGCTTTTGCGAGAGCCTCTCCCGACGGGAACTTGTCGGTGATTACTCCGCCCACGTCGTAAGCTACGCATACGGGGATTTTATCGAGATAGGAAAGTACGTCGAGTTTCGTTAACGCGATTTCGTCCGCGCCCTGCATCTTTATACCGTACTTGGAGGCAACCACGTCGAAACCGCCCACTCTTCTCGGTCTGCCGGTAGCCGCTCCGTATTCTCCGCCCGCGTCGCGTAAAGTCTGTCCTTCTTGTCCGAACAGTTCGCAGGTGAAAGGTCCTTCCCCTACGCAGCTCGAATAGGCTTTCATTATTCCCGTGACTTTATCGAGTTTCTTAAACGGTATACCCGCTCCGATAGGAGCGTAAGCCGCTATAGTGTTGCTCGACGACGTGTAAGGATAAATACCGAAATCAATATCGCGTAACGCTCCGAGTTGCGCTTCGAACATAACCGACTTGCCGTCGTCTATCGCCGAGCTTAAATATTCGGTAACGTCGCAAACGTAGTCCTTAAAGGGAAGGGCGTAGGTACGAAGCCATTCCATCATATCTTCGGTCTTAACCTTTTCGCTGCCGTAGCCGCCGTTTACGGTAAGGTTTTTCCATTCCACTATCGAAGCAAGTTTCTTTTCGATGCAGTCGAAGTGGAGAATATCGCCCATTCTCAAAGTCTTTTTCATATACTTATCGGCGTACACGGGAGCAATACCCCTTCTCGTAGAACCGAACTTCGCGTCGCCGAGTCTGTCCTCTTCAAGGCAGTCGAGTAAAACGTGATAGGGCATACAAATAGTCGCTCTATCGCTTATTTTAAGATTTTTCGGGCTGATTTCAACCCCTTTCTTGCGAAGATTTTCCACTTCTTTATAAAGGTGAGCCACGTCGATTACCATACCGTTGCCCATTACGTTGACGGTTTCCGGGCGTAAAATTCCCGACGGGAGCAGATTGAGAATAACTTTCGTTTCTCCGTTTATTACGGTGTGTCCTGCGTTGTTACCGCCCTGATAACGGCAAACCACGTCGAACTTTTCGCTCAACAAGTCCACCATTCTGCCTTTGCCTTCGTCGCCCCAGTTAATACCAACTATTGCGTTTAACATTTTTTCTCCTTTAGCGTCGCTATACGCTTATTTTTACGTCAACACCAAGTAAAGAAGCGTTTTTCTCCAATACGGGCGTAACGAATTTTTGTATGAAGTCTTCGGTCTGTTCTTCCGCTATTCCCGTAAACGAGAACCCGTCCAGCACCTTGTTTAGTTCTTCTTTCGTTATTCCGAAAGCCTTATCCGCGGCGATTTTTTCGAGAATATCGTTATCTCCGCCGTTTAATTTAATATTCTTTGCCGTTTCCACCGACAGTTTTCTTATCTCTTCGTGAAGAGCCTGCCTGTCGCCGCCCCTTTCCACGCAGTACATAAGTATGTTTTCCGTAGCCATAAAGGGTAGTTCTTCCCGCAAATGCTTTTCCGCCATCTTCGGATAAACGACTCCGTTATCCACGATGTTTATATATAACGACAATATCCCGTCCACCGCTAAAAAGGCTTCGGGTACGGATATTCTTCTGTTCGCCGAGTCGTCGAGAGTGCGTTCGAACCATTGACTTGCCGCGGTGAAAGCGGGATTTTGTAAGTCTGCTATAACGAACCTTGCCAAAGAGGCTATCCTTTCGCTTCTCATAGGATTACGCTTGTACGCCATTGCGGAAGAGCCTACCTGTCCGCTCTCGAACGGTTCGTCAAATTCTTTAAGGTGCGATAGTAACCTTATATCGGACGAGAATTTAGCCGCGCTCTGCGCTATCCCGGACAAGACCGCAAGGACGTTGAAATCCACCTTTCTCGAATAGGTCTGCCCCGAAACGGGATAACACCCGGGGAAACCTGCCTTTTCGGCAATCAAAACTTCGAGTTTTTTCACCTTTTCGCCGTCGCCGTTAAAAAGGGTAAGAAAACTTGCTCCCGTGCCGGTAGTGCCTTTACAGCCGAGAAGCCTTAATCTGTCAAGCTGAAAATCGAGATTGTCAAGGTCCATTAAAAGGTCCTGAAGCCACAAAGTAGCGCGTTTTCCTATCGTGGTAGGTTGCGCCGCCTGAAAATGGGTATACGCCAAAGTGGCGATCGATTTGTACTTTTTTGCGAAACAAGCTACCGACGCTATAAGGTTAAGAAGTAACTTTCTTATCCTTAAAAGTCCTTCTCTCATTACGATTATATCGGTGTTGTCGCCGACGTAGCAGGAAGTAGCTCCGAGGTGGATAACCGGGCGAGCCTTGGGGCAAACGTCGCAATAGGCGTGAAGATGCGCCATAACGTCGTGCCTTAACTTACTTTCATACTCCTTAGCCTTGTCGAAATCGATATCGTAGATATGCTCTTTCATCTCGGCTATCTGCTCGTCGGTGATGGGCAGACCCAATTCTTTTTCGCTTTCGGCTAAATAAACCCACATTTTTCTCCAAGTGGAGAACTTTTTGTCGGAAGAAAAAATTCTTTTCATTTCGTCGCTCGCGTATCTTACGCAAAGCGGATTTTCGTAAAATTCTGACATAAAATCCTTTGGTCTTTCGGGGATTTTCCCCGACCGTTTTTCATAATAGCACATTTATCGCCGTCGTCAAAATATCTTAAAGATATTTTTTATAATTTTCCGAAAATACCGAAGCGGAGTATATTTCTCCGCTCCGAATTTCCGTTTATTTTCTTAACGCGTTTTCGATAAGTCCGGTAAACAAGGGGTGCGGTTTGTTCGGACGGCTCTTGAATTCGGGGTGGAACTGCACGCCGACGAAAAAGCGGTTCTTGTCGTTTTCTATCGTTTCCACGATGTATCCGTCGGGACTCGTTCCGCCGATTACGAGACCTTTTTCAATAAGTTCTTCTCTGAATTCGTTGTTGAATTCGTAACGGTGTCTGTGGCGTTCGTAAATTTCCTTTTCGCCGTAATATTTATAAAGCGTTGTGTCTTCGGTGACTTTGCAAGGATACGCTCCCAATCTCAACGTGCCGCCCTTGTCCACTTCGTCGTTTTGGTCGGGCAAAAAATCGATTACTTTATGCTTGCTCGTCGGGTCGAATTCTCCCGAATTTGCGTCTGCCATTCCGCATACGTTGCGGGCGAATTCTATTACCGCGGTCTGCATTCCCAAACATATTCCGAGATAGGGTACGTCGTGTATTCTCGCGTATTTCGCGGCGAGAATTTTTCCTTCTATTCCCCTGTTTCCGAAACCGCCGGGGACGAGTATTCCGTCGGCTTTGCCTAAAACTTCTTCGTAATTATTTTCGGTAATGGTTTCGCTGTCCGTCCAAAGGATATTTACCTTTGCTCCGCACCAGTATCCGGCGTGACGAAGAGCCTCCGCCACCGAAAGGTACGCGTCGTGCAAGGCTACGTATTTGCCGACTATCGCTATACTGACTTCCGATTTAAGGTCCTTAATCCTTTCCACCATATGTTTCCACTCGGTAAGGTCGGGTTCTTTCGTTTCTATGCCCAAACGGCGGCAAACAACCTCGGAAAACTTGCTTTCTTCGAGCATAAGGGGAGCTTCGTAAAGTATCGGCAAGGTTCTGTTTTCTATTACGCAATCTTTCGGAACGTTGCAGAAAAGGGCGATTTTGTTAAAGATACTCTCTTCGAGCGGTTCGTCGCAACGAAGAATTATTATATCGGGGTTTATTCCCATACCCTGCATTTCTTTGACCGAATGTTGGGTAGGTTTGCTCTTGTGTTCGTCGCTGCCCGAAAGGAACGGAACGAGAGTAACGTGAATAAAAAGGCTGTTTTCTCTGCCGACTTCGAGAGAAATCTGTCTTACCGCTTCGATAAACGGCTGCGACTCTATATCCCCTATCGTGCCGCCGATTTCGGTAATGACTACGTCGGCGTCGGTCTCCCTTCCCACTCTGTACACGAACTCTTTAATCTCGTTCGTCACGTGGGGAATAATCTGCACGGTTGAGCCTAAATATTCGCCCCGTCTTTCCTTGTTAAGTACGTTCCAGAACACCTTTCCCGTGGTAAGGTTGGAATACTTATTCAAGTTTTCGTCGATAAAACGTTCGTAATGTCCCAAATCGAGATCGGTTTCCGCGCCGTCTTCGGTGACGAAAACCTCTCCGTGCTGATAAGGACTCATAGTGCCGGGGTCTACGTTTATGTACGGGTCGAGCTTTTGCGCCGCCACCTTTAACCCTCTCGCTTTCAACAATCTGCCTAACGACGCCGCGGTAATGCCTTTGCCTAAGCCCGATACGACGCCGCCCGTTACGAAAATGTACTTCTTCATATGTTTTTCCTCTGTTTAGTAGTATGTTTTTATTATTTCTTTGGCTATTACAGACCTTTTCACGCACCTATCCATAGCCTGTTTTTCTATATATTTATGCGCCTCTTCTTCAGTAAGCGACAGTTTCGTTATGAGAAGAAGTTTCGCCCGCGACACGAGTTTTATTTCTTCCATTTTTTCCTTTACGCTCGCCGTGGCTTTCACAGCTCTAAGGAGCCTTTCGTTTGTCGCGACGGTAAAGTTAACAGCTCTCGTAAACGACTGCGCCGTGACGGGCTTCGACAGGCAATACGCGCCGATTTTTTCCATAGAGTACGCCACTCCGTCGTATATGTCGCTTTTTACGAGAACCAAAACCCCCGCGCAGGGTTTTTTGACCGCTTCTTCGGCTAAATCCGCGCCGAATTCGTCTTTTAACGGACAGTTTATAATTACGACGTCGTAGTCTTTTTCTTCGAGCTTTCGCCTGCCTTCGACTCCGCTTTTCGCAGCGTCCGAAAAGTACCCGTCGTCAAGGTATCTCCTGAAAAACTCTTCGCCCTTTTCCGACGAAGATATTATAAGAACCTGTTTTTCCGTCCGTTTAAGCATTGTTTTTATTTCATTTTATCCACTATTCTTTTAGGCAGATATTTATTCACAAACTCGCTTTCGTACGCCGCTTTTTTGGCGTCTTTAAGACTTTCGGGTAGTTTTTCGCCGCCCGTAACGTATGCGTTGTTTACGGTTTCTTCCCCTAAGGTAAGTTTATCCTTTATTCCTTCTATCCCCGCGTAGATGACAAGGGCATAGACCAAATAAACGTTGCTTTTTCCGTCGGGAGAACGCAGTTCGAACCTTTTTTCGCCGCCGTTCGTCGCGGGGATTCTCACAAGGCACGACCTGTTTTCCCTGCCCCAACCGACTACTTTCGGAGCTTTCTTTTCTCCTAATCTCTTATACGAACTTTCCGTCGGATTAAGGAATGCGGTAATATCTTTTATTCTACGCAGAACCCCCGCGAGAAAACGGGAAAAGGTCTTGTCGTCGCCCCCTTTTACCGACACGTTGACGTGCATACCGCTGCCCGGTTCTCCGTCGATAGGTTTCGGGTCGAACGTCGCGTAAAAACCGTTTTTATAGGCTATCGACTCGGTAGCGTTCTTGAAAATAACGGCGTGGTCGGCGGAAGACAAAGCGTCGGAATACTTGAAGTCTATTTCGTTCTGCCCCGGTCCTTCTTCGTGGTGGGAACATTCCGGATTAAGTCCCATTTCTTCTATCGTAAGGCAGATTTCCCGACGCAAATTTTCTCCCCTGTCGGCGGGAGCGACGTCCATATATCCCGCGTTATCGCAAGGAATATCGGTTTTTTCGCCGTTTTCATCGGTTTTGAAGACGTAAAACTCAAACTCCGCGCCCACTTCGACGTCGAGATTGTATTCCTTCGCTTTAAGGACGGCGTCTTTTAAGATGCGACGGGAATCGAGTTCGTACGGTCTGCCGTCGGGGTACTTTATATCGCAGAAAAGCCTTATTACCTTGCCGTGCGACGGTCGCCAGGGCAAAAGCGTGAGCGTGTCGGGGTCCGGAAAAAGAAAAAGGTCTGATTTCTCGACGAGCTCAAACCCTTTTATAGCCGAGCCGTCGAACGCTATCCCGCGATCAAAGGCTCTTTTCAGTTCTTCCGGCATTACGGAGAGGTTTTTAAGGTTGCCGCCGAGGTCGCAAAACGCGAGGCGGATAAACTTGACGTCCTCTTCTCTGACGTATTCCATTACGTCGTTCACCGTATATTTCATCGTATTCCTCCCAATATAAAATCAGTTTTCTACGTACAACTGTCGATACGGATTATTCGAATCGGGAGTAAGTAAAAAGAACTTTCCGCCCGAAAATTCGGTTTCGTCTTCATCGAAACAATCGCAATACTTCTCTATATACTTCTTTATTTCGTTAAGCTCTTCCTCCGTCGCTTCGGTGACTCTTACCTGTTTCGGCAACGGATATCCGAGCTTTTCGCTCCTTATAAATATTTTTCCGCCGTGCATTCCCGTACCGCAGAATCTGCCCACGGGGAATTCCGAGTCGTTCTTGTTAAGAACTATTATCAGTCCGCCCGCTTGATACTCTCCGAGAAAACTTCCCGCCGAGCCGCCTATTACCATGACGGGTTTTTTATCGGCGTAAGCCTTCATGTGTATCCCCGCGCGGTAGCCGACGTTATCCCTGACGTAAATTTCTCCGCCGCGCATAGCGTACCCCAAGGCGTCGCCCGCCGAACCTTCGATTACTATCTTTCCGTCGTTCATCGTGTCGCCTACGGCGTCCTGCGCGTTGCCGCGGACTAATATCTCGCTCCCGTCAAGGTAAGACCCGAGGGCGTTGCCGGGCGTGCCTCCGATTTCTATCCTTTGCCCGTCCGAACCGCTGCCGATAAACCTCTGACCGGAACAATTCATTATCATTATACATTTCCCCGCCGTTCTAATCAACCCGTTGAGAGAATCAAATCTTAAATTTTTTGCGTCGATTATTTTCATTTCTTACCTGCCAAAAACTATTATTTCGTCGGCTCCGCTTTGTTATGCGGAAGTGTTTTTTCTTGAAGTCCTTAAAGCGCTACGCTTAGGACATTCGGAGCGGCATAAGGGTGGGGATTTTGACCGAAAATCAAGCGTAGGCGTACTTGGTACGGTAGAGCAGATTTTCGGGCAAGTTTTCCGATTTACTTTAAGTATCCGCTTTCTTCCTTTGTCGGGTGCTTTTTTGTCCTTATCGTTTTAACCTCATCGGAAAACGTAAAGCGCTACGCTTAGGACGTTCGGAGCGGCATAAGGGTGGGGATTTTGACTGAAAATCAAGCGTAGGCGTACTTGGTACGGTAGAGCAGATTTTCGGGCAAGTTTTCCGATTTACTTTAAGTATCCGCATTTTTCTTTGTCGAGTGCTTTTTGTTTTATCTTTTCTTTCCCCATCGGAAAACGTAAAGCGCTACGCTTAGGACGTTCCATCTATTCGCCGGCGTGCATTATACCGAGTATCCCCAACTCTTTTTCGTTAAGTCCTATACCGCGGAGCATAAGACGGTTTCCTTTCAACGCTTCGATAGAGTTTATTCCCATTCCGCCCATCAGTTCTTTTATTTCTCTGTTCCAGGCGGTGACGAGATTGACGAGTCTTTCGCTCCCTTCGTCGGGGTCGAGTCTCGCCACGAGTTCGGGTATCTGCGTGGCTATGCCCCAGTTACATTTTCCTTTCTGACAGCTACGGCAAAGGTGACAGCCTAACGCTATCAAAGCCGCCGTCGCGACGTATACCGCGTCCGCTCCCAAGGCGATAGCCTTGACGACGTCGCTGCTACTCCTTATCGAACCGCCAGCAATGAGCGAAACGTTTTCCCTTATCCCTTCTTCTCGAAGTCTCGTATCGACGGCGGCGAGAGCTAATTCTATCGGTATACCCACGTTGTCTCTTATTCTCGTCGGAGCGGCGCCCGTACCGCCGCGGAAACCGTCTATCGCTATAATATCGGCTCCGCTTCGGGCTATTCCGCTCGCAATGGACGCTATGTTGTGGACGGCGGCGACTTTTACTATGATAGGCTTCTTGTATTCGGTGGCTTCTTTAAGGGAATACACGAGCTGACGTAAATCTTCTATCGAATATATATCGTGATGGGGAGCGGGGCTTATGGCGTCGGTACCTGCGGGAATCATTCTCGTCATCGACACGTCAGCCGTTATTTTCGCGCCGGGAAGATGTCCGCCTATACCGGGTTTCGCTCCCTGCCCCATTTTTATTTCTATCGCCGCTCCCGCGTTAAGATACTCTTTATGCACGCCGAACCTGCCCGAAGCTACCTGCACTATCGTGTTCTTTCCGTATTTATAGAAGTCCTTGTGAAGTCCCCCTTCTCCCGTGTTGTAGAGTATCCCTAACTTTTCCGCGGCGCGGGCAAGGCACTCGTGGGCGTTTTTACTTATCGAGCCGTAACTCATCGCCGAAAACATTATGGGCATTTCGAGGTCGAGCATAGGGTATAAATCGGTCTTTATTCTGCCGTTTTCTCTCACGATTTCGCCGGTTCTTTTGCCGAGACTTACTTTCGTTTCCATCGGCTCGCGCAACGGGTCTATCGGGGGATTCGTTACCTGCGACGCGTTGATAAGTATCTTGTCGAAGTACACGGGATAGTCTTCCGCGCACCCCATCGACGACAACAGAACCCCGCCCGTGGCGGCTTGTTTGAAGATTTCTCTTATTTCCGTTTCCTTAAAATTAGCTCCGTTTTTGAAAGAAAGGTCGGTTTTTACCACTTTTAAGGCTCTCGTCGGGCAGAAACATACGCATCGGTGACAGGCTACGCACTTCGTTTCGTCCGCGATAATAAATTCCCCCTTATCGGTATTTATTACGGAATGAACGCCGTTGCCGCACTGTTTTACGCAGGCTTTACAGCCTATGCACCTTTTTTCGTCTCTCACTATTTCGTAATCCGCGTAAACGTAACTCATCTTATCTCCTTGTTAAGTCTGACCACCACCGGTTCCCCGCCCTTGGGCGTCCGGATTTTTTCGAGATTCGGCTCCATCTTTCTTATAGCGCACTCTTCGCTCGCGACGTAGACGAAATCCCCCTTTTCTCCCACGACCATGGAGCGTAGTTTAAGTCTGTCGTTAAGCGCCATAAGTCCGCCGTTAAACCCTAATATTATCGAAAACGGACCGGTAATAAGGAGCGACGGGAAAGTCTTTCTTAAATAGGTAAGAAGTTCTGCCTTTTCTTTGTCCTTTTCTTCTATCGTCGTCCAGAACGGAGCGGCTATTACCGACGCGGTCTCTTCGAGAGTAAGTCCTTTTTTTCTTATAAGGAAATCTATGATATAAGTGATAACTTCGGTATCGGTAAGGAGATTACATTTATACCCGAACATCTCTATATAGCGGCGATTGGCGTCGTAGGAAGAAATCTCTCCGTTATGAACCACCGAATAATCGAGCATGGAAAAGGGATGCGCCCCGCCCCACCAACCGGGAGTATTGGTAGGATACCTTCCGTGCGCCGTCCACAGATACCCTTCGTATTCGTCGAGACGATAAAATTCGCCCACGTCTTCGGGAAAACCTACCGCCTTGAAGACTCCCATATTCTTGCCGCTTGAAAAAACGTAGGCTCCCTTTATCGCGTCGTTTACGTGAATGACGGCTTTGGAGACGTATTCCTTTTCGTCAAGATGACTGTCTCTCAATTTGTTCGGGTTCGGAGACACGAAATATCTCCATATCAAAGGCTCGTCGACGATTTTAGGCGACTTCTTTACGGGAATTTTGGAAAGGTTTACTATTTCGAAGTCGGAGTCTAAAAACTTTTCGCACTCTTCTCTGCTCGCAAGCCCGTCGTAAAAAATATGAAAAGCGTATAAATCCTTATATTGCGGATAGATACCGTACCCTGCGAAACCGCCGCCGAGACCGTTGCTCCTTTCGTGCATCGTGGTCATCGAATCCACGATGACTTTACCGTTTATCGGAAGACCGTTTTTATTGATCACGCTCGCGATCGCGCACCCGGACGGGATTCTCGTTTCTCCTTCTCTTTTCATTGTCGCTATCCCGAAGCCACGAAAAAAGGGCAACGGAAGCCTTACGCTTTTTTCGCGCGTTCGGACTCCTTTGCCCTGTTTGTTTTTTATGTTCGTATTGTATCATTACGCATATTCGCTGTCAAACGTTTATTTTCCGCCGCTCGGTAAATTTTACTTTTTTATAACGCCAAATCGTTGACAACGTATTTTCGCGGCGTTATAATCGTGCCATAAAACGAATTGGCAAAGGCGTCAAGGAATCACAAGTTCTTTGACGCCTTTGCCTTTTTTATTGAAAAATTAAGGAGAATACGTTATGAACACGGTAAGCGACCTTTTCGGAACGTCGGTATTTAACGATTCCGTAATGAAAGAAAGACTGCCAAAAGAAACCTATAAGGAATTCAGAAAAGCTTTGGACGAAGGCAAACGTCTCGATATAGACACCGCCAACGTAATAGCAAACGCAATGAAAGACTGGGCTGTGGAACGCGGAGCTACTCATTTTACTCATTGGTTCCAGCCGATGACGGGAGTCACCGCCGAAAAACACGACAGTTTCATCTCCCCCGGCTCCGACGGCTCTGTAATTATGGAGTTTTCAGGTAAAGAACTCGTCCGCGGAGAACCCGACGCGTCGAGCTTCCCTTCGGGCGGTCTGCGAGCTACCTTCGAAGCAAGAGGGTACACTGCTTGGGACCCCACTTCCTACGCTTTTATAAAAGACGGCGTACTCTGTATTCCCACCGCTTTCTGTTCCTACGGCGGCGAAGCTCTCGACAAAAAGACCCCGCTTCTTCGCTCTATGGAAGCTATCAATAAGGAAGCGTTACGGATAGTCCGCCTTTTCGGAAACACCTCGGCAAAAAGCGTAAAAACCACCGTCGGACCCGAGCAGGAATATTTTCTTATCCCGAAAGAACTTTTCGACGAGAGAAAAGACCTTATCTTTACGGGCAGAACCCTTTTCGGAGCGAGACCGCCGAAAGGTCAGGAAATGGAAGACCACTACTTCGGCGCGATAAAGCCGAGAGTTCAGGCGTTTATGAAAGAACTCAACGAAGAACTCTGGAAACTCGGAATCTTAGCTAAGACCGAACACAACGAAGTCGCTCCCGCGCAGCACGAACTCGCCCCCATTTTCACCACGACAAACATCGCTACCGACCATAACCAGCTTACTATGGAAATAATGCAAAAGGTAGCCAAACGCCACGGTATGGTATGCCTATTGCACGAAAAACCTTTCGCAGGCGTAAACGGCAGCGGCAAGCATAACAACTGGTCCATATCTACGGATACGGGTATAAACTTGTTGGAACCGGGCGAAACCCCTTACGACAACGCGCAGTTTTTGCTCTTCCTCGTAGCCGTAATTAAAGCGGTGGACGAATATCAGGACTTACTTAGAATATCCGCTTCCTGCGCCGGCAACGACCACAGATTGGGAGCCAACGAAGCTCCGCCCGCAGTCGTATCTATGTTCTTGGGGGAAGAACTCACCGAAATTCTGGACGCCATCGAAAACGACGCGGCTTACTGCCATAAAGAAAAAGTTCAGATGAAAATAGGGGTACACGTCATTCCGAAATTCCCGAAAGACACCACCGACAGAAACCGCACTTCGCCGTTCGCGTTCACGGGCAACAAGTTCGAGTTCCGCATGGTAGGTTCTTCCATGTCGATAGCCGAAGCCAACATTACCCTTAATACCGCCGTCGCGAAAGAACTTAAAGAGTTTGCCGACGAATTGGAAAACGCCGCCGACTTCACGGGAACGCTCCACGACCTTATTAAGAAAACCATTATAGAACACAAAAAAATTATCTTTAACGGAAACGGTTACAACGACGAATGGCTAAAAGAAGCCGTCGAAAACAGAAAGCTCCTTAACCTTAAATCCACTCCCGATTGTCTCCCCTATCTTATTAAGGACAAAAACGTAGCCTTGTTCCGCGACTTTAAGGTCTTTACGGAAACCGAGCTTAAAGCACGCTACGAAATAATGCTCGAAAATTACGTCAAAACCATAAGAATAGAAGCTCTCACTATGGTGGACATGGTAAACAGGGATATTCTTCCGGCGATATCGACGTTCACGAGACGCCTTGCCGACACCGCCGCCATAAAGAAAGCCGTCGCCAACGCGGAATCTTCCTACGAAACTTCCCGTCTTGCCGAACTTTCCGCTCTCGAATCGTCTATCCTTAACGCCGTAGACGTACTCGACGAATCCCTTACCGCCGCCGAAGAAAACGATATGCAGAAACAAGCGGAATACTACCACGACTCCGTCTTCGTCAACATGCAAAGTCTGCGAGCGGTAGTCGACCGCGCGGAAACCCTTACCCCGTCCGACGTATGGCCTTTCCCGTCTTACGGAGAACTTCTCTTCGGCGTCCGCTAAGGAGCGTCTCACGCACGTCGCTTTCACAAAAAATCAACGCGCCTGCGCCACTCCGCATATTACGTTATTTACGCCGCCCTACGCGGCATAATATACCACTTTACGAAAGATAAAAATTTACGATACAAAAGAAAAAGGGGCTTTACTCTCGGCGAAAACGCTAAAAAGTAAAGCCCGCTTGATAAATACTAAAGAAAAATTTTAAGGAGATTACTGTTATGAACGGAGAGATTGCTTTTTCTGTTTGGTTTCTTATCGGCGCGGCGCTCGTATTCTTTATGCAATGCGGTTTCGCCATGGTAGAAACGGGTTTCACCCGCGCAAAAAACGCAGGCAACATCATTATGAAAAACCTTATGGACTTCTGCATAGGCACGATAGTCTATATGGTTCTCGGCGCGGGACTTCTTTTGGGCGAAGATACTCTCGCCGGACTCGTCGGTCTTCCTAATTACGGATATTTTACGAATTTCGCCACCTACGATTGGAGCAATTTCGTATTTAATCTCGTTTTCTGCGCCACCGCCGCCACCATCGTTTCCGGGTCTATGGCGGAAAGAACGAAATTTTCTTCCTACTGCATTTATTCCGCAATAATAAGCCTCGTCGTCTACCCCATCGAAGCGCATTGGGTCTGGGGCGGCGGTTGGCTTTCGAAATTAGGCTTCATCGACTACGCGGGAAGCGCGGCTATTCACATGGTAGGCGGTATCTCCGCTCTTATCGGGGCGATTATGGTTGGAGCTCGTTCGGGCAAATACACCCGCGACGAAAACGGGAAAGTAATTAAAGTAAACGCTATCCCCGCTCACAATATACCCATGGGGGCTTTGGGTTGCTTTATCCTCTGGTTCTGTTGGTACGGATTTAACGGCGCCGCCGCAAAAAGCGTAGAGCAGCTCGCGCAGATTTTCGCCGCCACTACGATAGCTCCCGCCGTCGCTACGGTGACCACGATGATTTACACTTGGGTAAAGAACAAAAAACCCGACGTGTCCATGTGTCTTAACGCGTCGCTTGCCGGACTTGTCGCCGTGACGGCAGGTTGCGCCAACGTGGACGCCGTAGGTTCTGCGATTATCGGTATCGTGTCGGGTATCCTTATAGTAGTCGTGGTAGAATTTCTCGACCTAAAACTTCATATAGACGACCCCGTCGGAGCGGTAGGCGTACACTGCGCAAACGGTATCTGGGGCACGATTGCGGCGGGATTATTTTCTACTTCCACCGCATCTGCGGGGGTAGACGGTCCTATATACGCCCTTATTCACGGCACGAGCTTTACCGCCGGGCTTAAAGTTCTGGGCGTGCAGTTTGCCGGACTTTTCGCTATAGCCGCGTGGACGGTAGCTACGATGACTCTCGCCTTCTTCATTATCAAAAAGACGATAGGTCTGAGAGTATCGAAGGAAGAAGAAGCTCTCGGACTCGACAAGACCGAACATTCGCTTCCCTCCGCTTACGCCGATTTTCCGATTACCGTACACGACTACGACGCCGTTCCCGTCCTTTATAAATGCTCGACGACAGCTCCCGAAACAGCCGTTGCGGTAACAGCCGAACCCGTCGAAAAGAAATCTGCCGTTCGCGAAGAAAATTCGCCTAAATTTACGAAAATCGAAATCGTTTGCCGCGAAAGAATGTTAGAGGTTCTCAAAAACGCTATGGTCGACATCGGAATAACGGGTATGACGGTAACCCACGTTATGGGTTGCGGCGCGCAAAAAGGAAAACCCGAATATTACAGAGGCGTAGAGATAGAACCGAGCCTTCTTCCCAAGGTTCAGTTGGATATGGTAGTAAGTAAAATTCCCGTCCGCACGGTAATAGAAACCGCCAAAAAGATACTTTACACCGGTCATATCGGCGACGGAAAAATCTTCGTCTACGACGTGGAAAACGTCGTCAAGGTAAGGACGGGCGAAGAGGGCTACGACGCATTACAGGACGTAGAATAAGTTATATAAAGGAGCGTTATGTGTTCGATAATGGGTAGTTTCGCGGCGAACTTAACCGCGGAAGAATTCAAAGAAGGCTTCGACAGGTCGGTATCCCGCGGTCCCGACGAAACGAGAATAATTTCCCCCGACGACGGCGTGACGATGGGCTTCCATCGTCTCGCCATAATGGGACTTACAGAAGAAGGAATGCAACCGTTCTCCCTTAACGGCAACTTCCTCGTCTGCAACGGCGAAATTTACGGCTTCCGCAAATTGAAAAAAGAGTTGGAAAAAGATTATTCCTTCCGCTCCGATTCCGACTGCGAAATTCTCCTTCCGCTGTACGAAAAGTACGGCGTGGGAATGTTCGGTATGCTCGACGCGGAATACGCCCTTATTATCTACGACAAAAACTCGAAAAAACTTCTCGCCGCCCGCGACCCCATCGGAATACGCCCTCTCTTTTACGGATACCGCGACGGAGGAATAATCTTTGCAAGCGTCGCGGAAAATCTCGTCGGACTCTGCAAAAAGATTATGCCGTTCCCACCGGGACACTTCTACGACGGAAACCGTTTCGTCTGCTACTGCGACGTGACGAAAGTCAAAACTTCGCACGATAACATATCCGTTTGTTGCGAAAATATCAAAAAATATCTCGTTTCGGGAATAAAAAAACGGCTTGTCTCCGACGCTCCGATAGGTTTTCTTTTGTCGGGCGGACTGGACAGTTCTCTCGTGTGCGCCGTGTCGCAACGACTGTCAAACCGTCCGATAAAGACTTTCGCCATCGGTATGAACACCGACGCTATCGACTTAAAATACGCGAAAGAAGTCGCCGAATATATAGGCAGCGACCATACCGAAGTGATAATAACGAAAGAAGACGTTCTCGCGGCTATCGAAACCGTGGTAGCCATGTCGGGGACTTTCGACATCACCACCGTCCGCGCGAGCATCGGTATGTACCTGCTCTGTAAATTTATACACGAAAACACCGATATACGCGTCCTTATGACGGGCGAAATCTCCGACGAACTTTTCGGATACAAATATACCGACTTCGCCCCGAACGCCGCCGAATTCCAAAAGGAATCGGAAAAAAGAGTGCGGGAACTGTATATGTACGACGTACTCCGCGCCGACAGATGCATCTCGGTCAACTCTCTCGAAGCGAGAGTTCCGTTCGGCGACCTTAACTTCGTAAAATACGTCCTGTCCATAAACCCCGAACTTAAACTCAACCGTTACGACAAAGGAAAATACCTTTTAAGAAAGGCTTTCGACGGCGATTATCTCCCCTACGACATACTTTACCGCGAAAAAGCCGCCTTTTCCGACGCCGTCGGTCACTCCATGGTCGATTACATAAAGGAATACGCCGATTCTCTTTACACGGAAGAAGAATATTCCGAAAAGATAAAAAAATACTCTCACGTTCCGCCCTTTACGAAAGAATCGCTCCTTTATCGGGAACTGTTCGAAAAATACTACCCCGACCAAGCCGAGATGATTTCCGACTTCTGGATGCCGAACAAAAACTGGAACGGCTGCGCCGTCTCCGACCCGTCGGCAAGAGTTCTCTCCAACTACGGCAATAGCGGAATATAATCTCCGACATTATTATTCTCCCCTATTTACAAAAAAGCCCCTTTCGCAAGAAAGGGACTTTTTCAGTTATTCCGTTTTTCGGCTAATAGTCGACGATACCCAAAAGATAATCGGCGGAAGTCTTAAAAAACGCGGCTATCGAAACCACCGAATCCAACGACGGCAAAATTCTTGTCTTAACAGACACAATGTAAAATATCAATAAAATTCCCGATATTTTCAATTGTTCTGTCGAAATAAACCGGCTCAATGAATTTTCGGTTGAATTCTTGGATACCATATATAAGTTTTTTACCGAAAAGAACGAAGCGACTGACTTTTTGAATCCGATTTCGATACCGAACGCTATGCCGCTTGACTACTATTGCTTCTGATTACAAAACAGCCCCTTGCGAAAAGGGGCTGTGATTTTTAGATAAGGTTTATTTCCTTATTTCCCGAAGTAGCGATTGAGCAAGCCTTCGAAAGCTTTTCCGTGGCGGGCTTCGTCGCGAGCCATTTCGTGGACGGTGTCGTGAATTGCGTCGAGATTTTCTTCCTTGGCTCTCTTGGCAAGGTCAAATTTACCCTTGGTGGCTCCGTTTTCGGCGGCGACGCGTTTGGTTAAGTTCTCTTTGGTGCTGTCGGACACGACTTCGCCGAGAAGTTCGGCAAATTTTGCGGCGTGTTCGGCTTCTTCGTAGGCGGCTTTTTCCCAATAAAGTCCGATTTCGGGATATCCTTCGCGATGAGCGACTCTCGCCATAGCAAGGTACATACCTACTTCGGTGCATTCTCCTTCGAAGTTGGCTTTAAGTCCCATGTAGATATCTTCGGGGATAGTTCCTTTTTTACCGACTCCCACTACGTGTTCGGCAGCCCATACGGTGGCTTCGCTTTCTTGTTTTATAAATTTAGAACCGGGCACTTTGCATTGAGGGCAAAATTCGGGGGCAGAGGGTCCTTCGTATACGTATCCGCATACGGGGCAAATCCATTTAGTCATAATTACGTTTCTCCTTTAATTCGTTTTGATTTTTTTGGTTTTTTGGTTTTTTGTTTTTTTATTTTCAGAAAAGTTTTTACTTTTCATTATTTTCTTCTTTCAGCTTGCGGCAGCGGGGACATAGACCTTCGAACACCGTCCTGTGCCGATAGATAAGGTTGCCCGTTTTTTCCTGCGCTTCCGCGTCTATATTCTCTTCGTACTCGCAGGGTATATCGGTGACGGCGGAACAATTAAGGCAGATAAAGTGGTAATGATAATCGGTGCGTAAATCGTATCTGTCCGTCCCGGGAACTTTAATCTGTATTATTTCCCTTTCGTCGCAAAGATTTTTTAAGTTTCTGTACACGGTGCCGCGGCTTATTCTTGCGTCCTTTTCCCTTACGTCGAAGTAAATACTGTCGGCGGAGGGATGGTCGCGATGTTCCCGTACCGTTTCCAAAACTATCTGCTTTTGCTTCGTGTCTCTTCTTTGCACTGTTCCTTCGTTAGTCATATCCTTTTTTGTTATTAGTATTAAGTCCTAATAGCAATATATCACAGCCATAAATATTTGTCAACGGTTTTTCAAATAATTTTTTTGCTTTTTTCCCGATAAAAATAAAACGACCCCGATTAAAGTTAATCGAGGTTCTTCGTGTTAAATTTATTTTTCTTACGCCGCCACTCCGAACAGTCCTAAGTACCAATTAAGTCCGACGGTGACGAGAACGAGGTATGCTATATATATAACTACGAGCAGAATTCCCTGCCAGCGGTTGAATTTTTTCCATATTAACGTAGGAATAACCGCTATTAACGTGACGAGTATCGCCACGGGAAAATCGAGATATATATTCTGCGCTGATACGGGAAGTTTTCCGCCGTAAACGAAAGAGCATACCGACAAAATTAAGGTTGTGTCGATTACGTTCGCTCCGATTACGTTGCCGACCGACATCGAGGCTTGCTTTTTTACTACCGAAGTTATCGCGGTGACGAGTTCCGGAAGAGAAGTCCCTATCGCGACGATAGTCACGCCTATCAAGGCTTCCGACACGCCCCAGGACGCGGCTATCTTGCTACCGTTGTTTACGAGAAGTTGCGAGCCGAACACTATCCCCGCCGCGCCTATTATTACCTTTAATATATTTACGATTATCGATTTTTTATCGGTTTTCGGCTTTTCTTCCTCCTCGGGCGGTTCTAACCCTTTGGTTTTCTTTGCCGATATAACGTTTTCCACTATATAAAGGATAAATATAACGAGCAGAACTAACGCTCCGATGATAGAAAAAGAACCTTTTATCGAAAACAACAAAAGCGCGACCAACGCGGCTAAAAGGCACGCCGACTTCGGGGTAAAATCTTTTCTGTTGACGGCGATGGGCATAAAAATCATACTTATCGCCATAATCAACGCCGTATTGCAGATTACCGAGCCTATCCCGTTGCCGATAGCCATGCCCACTTTGGCTTGCGACGCCGCGATATAGTCGCCCACTCCCGACATAAGAATTTGATGACCCTGAATCGCCGCTATCGTGGACACGATTATTTCGGGCAAAGTGGTAGCCAAACTCACTATCGTCGCGCCGATAATGAACTTAGGAATTTTCGTCACTTCCGCGACCCACACAGCTCCGTCGACGAACCAGTCTCCGCCCTTAACGATAAGCACGACGCCCACTACGAACAATAAATACATTAAAAAAGTTTCCACGTTCCCCTCACGTTTTCGATTTACGAAAATACTGTCCTCTGCATAAAAAATCACCGCAAAAAACGGCACTTTTTTCGCTTTTATTTTATCACTTTGAGTCCGTATAGTCAATGGTAATAATGCCCTCCGAACATATAATTTATTCTTCTGCAAATCGTTGTTTTATTAAGTTAGGGTATCCCGTAAGCGATAAAAGGTTTCCTTAATTCGAAAATGTATTCGCTATGCGTTTCTTCCTCTCTTTTTGCCCCCTTGCGGACGCGTTCCGAAAGTGCAGCGGACAGCACAAAAAAGCAGATACGTAATTGTATCCTTCTAATACTTAACAGCCGCCATTCGTCCTTGCCGATACCGTTATCATTGTGTGTTCGGAAAGGGAAGCCCCCTGTCCGATAACTCGAATATACCGATTCCGTTATTCAAGTATATTCACGCGTATAAGGTATTTACTTTGTATTAGTTTAATTCTCCCTCGTCAGTTTCACGCATAGCGTGAAATTGCGAACGATGTCCGCGATAGATATATTATCTTCTTTCACTTCGTTTTCGCGCGGACACATTCTGTAAGAGCAGTGGAAAGCACAAAAAAGCAGATACGTAATTGTATCCTTCTAATACTTAACAGCCGCCATTCGTCCTTGCCGATACCGTTATCATTGTGTGTTCGGAAAGGGAAGCCCCCTGTCCGATAAATCGAATATACCGATTCCGTTATTCAAGTATATTCACGCGTATAAGGTATTTACTTTGTATTAGTTTAATTCTCCCTCGTCAGTTTCACGCAAAGCGTGAAATTGCGAACGATGTCCGCGATAGATATATTATCTTCTTTCACTTCGTTTTCGCGCGGACACGTTCTGTAAGAGCAGTGGGAAGCACAAAAAAGCAGATACAATTACGTATCTGCTTTTTTGTGGCTCCCCCTGTCCGATTCGAACGGACGACCTAGCGGTTAACAGCCGCTCGCTCTAACCTGCTGAGCTAAGGAGGAATAAAAATTCGGCGACGTCCTACCCTCCCAGGTCGTGTCCAACCAAGTAC
>Ga0256404_1005679_pt1 | contig 21705 bp, 21 predicted proteins | sample RumenRJG_01DNA_FD_185990 | JGI IMG/M metagenome (GOLD analysis project Ga0256404, IMG submission 185990) | Bovine rumen microbial communities from Lethbridge, Alberta, Canada - RJG_01 | ecosystem: Host-associated > Mammals > Digestive system > Stomach > Rumen | place: Canada: Alberta | collected...
ATCAGTGAAGAGAAATTTGGTAAAAAAACTTTAATCAATTCAGCATATGAAGAGGAATTATAATGAGAACTGAAATAAGAATAGGTGGATTTGGAGGTCAGGGAGTAATTCTTGCAGGAATTATTTTGGGTAAGGCTGCAAGTATCTTTGATGAAAATGAAGCTGTTCAAACTCAATCTTATGGTCCTGAAGCTCGTGGAGGAGCTTCAAAATGTGAAGTCGTTGTCAGTGATGATGAAATCGATTATCCAAAAGTACAAAGTCCAGATATATTGGTAGCAATGTCTAATGAGGCTTTAATCAAGTATATTGTTGATTTAAAGGATGGCGGTACTTTAATTGTTGATCCAGGCACCACTGATGTGGAAGATGTACGTGATTTCATAGACCAACATAACATTAAAGTTTATGAGGCTCCCGCAACAAAAACAGCAAATGACGAAATCGGCCTTAAAATCGTTGCTAATATTGTTATGGTGGGAGTAATTACAAAAATTACAGGTATTATATCTGAAAATGCTGCTGTTGAAGCAATTAAAGATAGTGTTCCCGCAGGAACCGAAGAAAAAAATATTAAGGCTTTTGAGGCAGGATATAATTTAGTTTAATTAGGTGTTAAAATGAAGTTTTTCGAAAATGTAGCAAAAAAGGTATTCAATAAGGAAGGAATTAAAATTCTTGAAGGACATGTAGCATACTCTCCCGAAGAAGCTGTAGCAATATGCTCAGAAATGGGAGTACCAGTTGTGTTAAAGGCACAGGTTTTAACTGGTGGTAGAGGTAAAGCTGGTGGTGTAAAATTTGCAGATAATCCTGGTGAAGCTTTAAAAGTTGCTGATGAAATTTTAGGAATGGAAATAAAAGGCGAAAAAGTAAAGCATTTATTAATTGAAGAAAAAGCTGATATTCAACAGGAATATTTCTTAAGTATCTCAATAGACCGGTCTGAAAGAAGACCACTTATTATGGTAAGTAAGGAGGGTGGAGTTGAAATTGAAAATCTTGCAAAAACAAATCCTGAAAAAATCATTAAATATTATCCACAGCCTTTAATTGATTTCTTGCCATATGAAGCTCGTGAAATTGCACGTAAAATGGAAGTTCCTTCTGAATTGATAGGTCCTATGGGTGACGTAATTTGGAAACTATATAATGTCTTTGACAAATATGACTGTGAAATTGCTGAAATCAATCCATTAGTATTGACTCCTGATGGCTTAATCGCTGCTGATGCTAAATTGGAAGTTGAAAATGATGCTTTATACAGACATCAGGATTTAGTTAACATGTTGCATTATAAGAAAAAAGCAGTTGACTTCGTTAAATTGGATGGAGACATTGCTGTAATTGGTAATGGTGCAGGTTTAACACTAACTGCTATGGACATGATTAAGCTTAATGGTGGAGAACCGGCAACCTTTTTAGATATCGGTGGTGGAGCTTCCGAACATGTTATTAATCAGGCATTAAATATTGTATTAAATTATGATCCTGTTAAAGTGGTATTTTTAAATGTTTTAGGTGGTATTACCAAAGCGGATGATGTTGCACGCGGTGTCATCAATGCATTAAAACAAGCAGATAGGGAAGTGCATATAGTTATCAGATTAACAGGAACTAATGAAGAAGAAGGCCAAAAACTTCTTGAGGAAGCAGGAATTCCATACGAAATTTCAATGGAAAATGCTGCTAAAAAGGCAGTTGATTTGTGCAATGAACTAAAGGCTAAAGAATGAAATTTTTTGCTATAAACGGCAGTCCTAGAAAAACTTTTAATACAGCACAATTACTGGATAAATCCTTAGAAGGAATTAAATCTATTCTTCCTGAGGCCGAAGTTGAAAGAATAGATTTATATGATATTCCGTTTAATGGTTGCAAAAGTTGTTTTGCTTGTAAAAGAATAAATGGTCGTCATTATGGACGTTGTGTCTATAATGATGATTTTAAACCTATATTAAATGAGGTTACACAATCAGATGGTGTAATTTTAGGCTCACCAGTTTATTTTGGTGATTTGACTGGGAATATGAGATGCTTTTTGGAAAGGTTCATGTTTCCTTTTCTAGCATACAGTAATGTTGAAACAGTTAATCACAAAAGAATGCCTTTGGCATGTATTTATACAATGAATGTTAATGATGAAGCTTCTTATAGGATGGGCTATCATGAACTCTTTGATAAATATGAAAGTACTTTAGAAAGAATTTTTACAAAACCTGAACATCTCTATGTTCATGAAACTTATCAATTTAAAGATTATTCAAGATATGTTTCTGATATTTTTGATGAAAAAGAAAGAAGACATATTCGTGAAACTCAATTTCCTCAAGATTTACAATTCGCATTTGAAATTGGTCAAAATATTGCAAAAAAAGCATGCGACTAATTTTTTAATTAATCCATCACATATATAAATTTTATAAAAAAGTTTTTAAAATAAAAAAGTTCTTTAAAGAAATTATTCTTTAAAGACATCAATTCGCTAAATTTTCAAATCCTTTTGTGGCAAGCATTCTTGTAAATGATCCTTCTGGGGTCATTATAATATTACCTTTAGAATATTGGTCTAAAGCAGTTTGAACCATTGTATTTTTCTTAGTAGGATCTTTAGCTGCTTCTGCAAGTGCTTTAACAAGAACCATTACTGCATCTCCTCTAGACATGTTTCCTTGAACATTGCCGTTACCCGGATATCCGTTATATGCATCGTTTTCACGAATAATATCTTCTGCACTTAGGTTAGTTTCAACACCATCCACTTTAAGTGGACTAATAGACTTAATGACTGCATCTATTCCATCAGTATAAACAATAACTACTGCATCAGCATGCATTTTTGTATTATATTCCACAATTTCACTAGCATACTTCATACCTGGTTTCACACCATCCCAAAGACAGTCGTGTAGAAGCATTCTTCCACCAACCCCTGTTCCCGCGGGTTCTGATTGTGAAGGGTGTGTCATACCTCCAGGATATACTGGTGTATAATTAGCAATAGTACCATTTTCTAAATGAACCATAAATGCCATATCTACTGCACCATTTGGTTGTTCTCCTTTATCTGATGCTAAAACAAGTACATTTTTGCTTTCTTCAGTTAAACTTGGTCCAACAAATAATGCGCCAGCAATTATTGTTAGTAGACCTATAAGGATAACAATAAGGATAGCTATAATTAGTTTTTTAGTTCTCTTCATTTAATTCACATTCCTATAGTTTAATGAATTAATTGATTAATTTAATAATGAGTAAAATATTTTTACTAATAATACTATTTAGATTAAATTATATAAATCTTTTTTTAATAAAACATTAATTCTATTTTTTTTGTAAAATAAAAAATTAATTAAATGCTTAAAAATGGTATTTCATTATCAGTTTCTTAATATAATGCGGTGATCTTTGTAAAATTTTAATTTTAACATTCATTCAACTTTTGATATAAATTGATTAATTATCATATATCTTATTAAAAAATTTTATAAATTTTATAATAATATATTATATAAAAAATAAGTGGTTCATGCATCCTCATGAAGTTGAATTCAGGATTAGAAACTTATTAATGGAAAGTAATTATAAAATGGCTGAAAGTATTTTGATAGAACTTAAAAATTCAAATACTATAATTGTAAAGGTCATTTGAATGTTATTTTATAGAAATATAAATGTGATATGGACAAGTTCAATATGATGAAATATTTGAAATAATTAATAAATAATGAACTATATATTATATAAGAGGTGAAATAATGCTTATTAATATTGGTGCAGAATTTGGCACACATTTGGAATCAAATGATATAGCTAATGAATTAATTGATATTTTAAATAAAATACCTGAAAAAGAATTTATTTTAGATTTTAAAGATGTTATTTTTGTTACTATGAATTTTGCTCAGGCATATTACATTGGAAAATCAGAGTCATCTAAAAAAATTTCAGAAATTAATTTTTCCGATAGCATCAAGGTTACGATGGGTGCTGCTGATGAGGCAGTTAATCCTTAATTTTTTTAAAATAGATGTATTTATTCTAAAAGTACAACACGACTGACTTCTGATTCATTAGATATTTCTCTACCGCAGTTATCTCCAATTTTTTGAGCGAAGTCTTTTACTTCATCAAATGTCGGCATGTTATCTAATGTTAGTCTTTGACGTGATGAACCAACACACATATATGCTTTCACTTCAACAAAATCCGGATTTGCCTTATCAATTAATTGTGCATATTTTTCAGGATTAACCATATTTCTTCCCTTAACACATGTATTTCTTATACATGTACGTGAGTTAAAACTTGAAAGTGTTTCAAGTGATTCATTTAAATTGTCCCAAGCATTACTTATTCTAGGTCTACAGACAGCATCATAAATTTTACTTGTAGGTGCATCCAAGGAGAGATATAATTGGTACGGATCATTTTCCAGATTTCTTAATCTATCAACACATTGACCGTTACTCACTACAAATGTTGTAAAATCTCTTTTGTTAAATTCACCAATTAACTCATCAATTTTAGGATAAAGTGTAGGTTCACCAGCCAGTGAAATTGCAGCATTGGTTGGTTTTTTTATTTCTTCAAGTTTTTTTGAATTTGCTTTGTCATTCCCATAATATCCGCACAATAAATTATTTTGTGCTTCAATTGCTCCATCAACTATTGTTTTTGGATCATCATATTCGTCATCTTCCCATTCTGTCTGAGTGTAGGTTAAGTCTCTCCAACAAAACTCGCATTCTTGCTGGCAATTAGGAACAGCAGGTGACATCTGCAAACATCTATGTGACTCAATTCCATAGAATTTTTCTTTATAGCAAACTCCTTTATCTACAATACTTTGCCGAGTCCAATGGCAGGTTTTAACTGCTGCATGACCATGAGTTCCTACGAATCGGTATCCACTTTTTTCTAATTTTTCTTGTTGACTTGTATTAAATGACATAAAATCACAATTATTTTTAGTTTTTTTAGTATTAGTATTTTAGGCTATTTTTAAAATTTAATGATTTTTTGGTATTTACATTATTGATTCAATGAATTAATTTAAATTAATTTCATTCAAATCCATTTTTGACCAGAATTATTTACATATATATTAAAAAGCAATTTTTAGGTTTCATGTGAATAAAATCAATTAATCAACTGATATTTTTTTTTAAGATAGTCCACATATTCACAAGAATTTCTAATCATAAGTCTTTTTAATAATGTTATTCAAACATATATAGTAATAAGTTAACATATGGGGATATTATGAATACACCAATAGTGATATTAAATTATAAAACTTATTTAGAATCAAGTGGATTGAATGCTTTAAATCTCGCACGTGATTTAGAGAGTGCTTCTGCAGAGTCTGGAATCCCAATGGTTGCTGTTCCTCAAGCTGCAGATATTTATAGAATTTCTGAAGAAACATCTTTACCTATTTTCGCTCAACATATTGATTCAATTACTCCTGGTGGACATACTGGAGGTAACTTAATTGAAACTTTGGTTGAAGCTGGAGTTTCAGGTTCTTTAATCAATCATTCTGAAAAAAGAATGCAACTTTCAGGCATTGATGAAGTTATTCGATTATGCAAACAGCATGAAATTGAATCATGTGTTTGTACCAATAATATTGCAACCAGTAAAGCTGTTGCAAGTTTAAATCCTGATGCAGTTGCTGTTGAACCACCAGAACTTATTGGTACGGGTATTCCTGTTTCACAAGCACAGCCTGAAGTTGTAGAAGATAGCGTTAATGGTGTAAAATCTATTAATAAAGATGTTAAAGTTTTATGTGGTGCAGGAATCACTAATGGTGATGATATGAAAGCAGCTATGGATTTAGGTGCTGATGGGGTATTGCTCGCTTCAGGAATTATAAAGGCTAAAAGTCCGAAAGATGCTTTATTAGACCTCGTAAGTAAAATATAAATGAGTGGGAGTATGTCTGGGAAATTTAATACAATAGATGATTTTGACATTGAAGATAAAACTGTTCTTGTACGTATTGATGTAAATTCTCCAGTAGATCCAAGTTCTGGAATTATTTTAGATGATACAAGATTGAAATTACATGCACAAACTATAAGAGAATTGTCTAATAAGGGAGCTCGTGTAGTAATTCTTGCTCACCAAAGTCGTCCTGGTAAAAAGGATTTCACTACATTGTCTCAACATGCTGATGCTTTAGCAGATATTTTGAATTTGAGAGTTAATTATGTTGATTCTATATTTTCAGCTTCCGCCAAAGAAGCTATTAAGAATTTAAAAGCACATGATATTCTTTTACTTGAAAATGTAAGGTTTTTTTCTGAAGAATCACTTTCAAGGAGCCCTGAAGAACAATCCAAAACTATTTTGGTAAGGGAATTATCTCCATTGATTGATTATTTTGTCAATGATGCATTTGCAGCAGCACACCGTTCACAAGCATCTTTGGTTGGTTTTACAGTTAATACACCATCTGCCGCAGGTCGTGTCATGGAAAAAGAATTGACAGTAATTCAGGATGCATTAGATAATGTACAACACCCATGTGTATTTTTGCTTGGTGGAATGAAACCTGATGATTCCATTGATGTTATGGAAAATGTATTGAGCAATGGAACTGCTGATTCAATATTGACAACAGGTATTGTAGCAAATATTGTTATGTGGGCAGCAGGTGTTGATATTGGACAAGTTAATCGTGATTTTATTGCAAGTCGTGGATATGAGGATATGGTTGCCAAGTCCAAAGAATTAATTGAAAGATTTGGTGATAAAGTTAAGTATCCTATTGATATTGCTGTTGATAGGGATGGCGAAAGAGTAGATATAGACTTTGAAGAAATTCCTAATGAATCCATTTTCGACATTGGTGTCAAAACAATAAATTATTATGCTGGAGAAATAAGAAAAGCTAAAACAATATTTGCAAATGGTCCTGCAGGTGTATTTGAAGACCCTAACTTTGCAATGGGTACTGAAGATTTAATTAATGCTATTGCTAATTCTGAAGGTTTTTCATTGATTGGTGGTGGTCATATTGCTGCAGCTACTGCAGGTCTTGGTTGTGAAGACCAAATGAGTCATGTAAGTAGTGGCGGTGGAGCTTGTATTAGTATGTTGGCCGGTAAAAAACTGGCTGCTGTTGAAGCTTTAAAAAAAAGTAAAGATTAGCTATTAAAAATATTTAATAGCTTTTCAGAAGCTTTTTTAGGATTGTCTGCGCTCATTATTGCACTAACTACAGATAATCCTGAAATCCCTGTATTTTTTAATTCGTTTGCATTTTCTATATTTATTCCACCAATTGCTACAACAGGAATGTTTATGGAATCCACAATATTTTTTAAATCTTTTTTTGTAATGCTTGGGGCATCATCTTTGGTTGATGTTGGAAAAACTGCTCCGGTTCCAATATAATCGGCACCATCTTTTTCAGCTTTTTTTGCCTCATCAATGGTTGCAGCGGATACTCCTAATATTTTATTTTCACCTATTAATTCGCGTGTAATGTCACAGGGCATGTCGCTTTGGCCTACATGAACCCCATCAGCATCAACAGCCAATGCCACATCAACACGGTCATTAATTATTAATGGAACATTATATTTTGTTGTAATCTCTTTAACTTTTAATGCTAAATTATAAAAATCTAAAGTGTCTGCAGTTTTTTCTCTTATTTGGACTACAGTAACTCCACCATTAATTGCTTCTTCTATTGTTTTTAAAAATTTTTCTTCATCGTCACTATTATCGGTTACTAGATAAAGGGATAAGTCTATATTATTCATAATATCCTGATTTTTGATTCGTTTACCAGTTCTTCAGCATCTGTTTGGTATAAAGCATCAATTAAAAATGTTCTAAAAGATCCGGTTCCTAAATTATTTTCATCAACTTTTGCTCTTGCCTTTTCACCTGCTTTGTTCATTGCAAGAATAGCAAGCAAAGTTCCATTAAATGGGTCAACAGCACCCGCACAACTTCCAACAAGTGATGATAACATACATCCACTACCTGTTATTAGTGGCATCATTTCATCTCCACCATAAATTGCTATGGTTGTTTTTCCATCACTTAATATATCTATTGGTCCACTTGCTAAGATTACCGTATTTAACTTTTCAGCAGTTTTAGCAATAATTTCACCATTTAATTTTAAGTTTTCTTCAGTTATGACGTCATCATCACAGACATCTACGCCCTTTGCAGTATTTGTATCATCAATAATATTGATTAATTTAGATATTGTTTTTATTTCAGTGATATTTCCACGAATTGCAGCAACATCATAGTTTTCAATTAAGTCTAATGTTGTGTCATTTCTAACTTTGCTTATTCCAACTCCTACAGGATCTATTGTGATTGGGGTATTGGTTTTGTTTGCTTGAGCAGAACTTAATTTCATGGCTTCAATTTGTTCTTTTCGCACTGTTCCAATATTGATTACCAATGCATTGGCAATATTAACTATTTCTTCTACTTCTTGTGGGTCATCGGCCATTATTGGGGATCCGCCTAATGCTAAAATTGCATTTGCACAATCATTTACTGTAACGAAGTTTGTGATACATTGGGTTAATGGTGTTGTGGCTTTGAATTTGTCTAATGTATCAGGTATTTTTTTTAGAATTTCATTTTCATTATTTATCATGATTATTAATTATAAATTATCTTATATTTAAAAATTTTTCTTTAATTGGTTTGTTTTACGAAAAGTATTTAAACAATAATTAATAAACAATATTATGTTACATTAAATACTCACATTTGTGCCTCGGTGGCTCAGCCTGGTAGAGCGCCAGACTTGTAATCTGGTGGTCGCGGGTTCAATTCCCGCCCGGGGCTCATTCTACATTTTTAGATATATTTTCAGATAACTTTATATAGAATGAAATGTATATTATAATATGTTGTATGTTGTTGGGACCGTAGGGTAGCTTGGTCGATCCTTTGGGCTTTGGGAGCCTGAGACTCCGGTTCAAATCCGGGCGGTCCCATTCTTGTCCCGCCTTAGCTCAATTTGGCAGAGCGTTGGACTGTAGATCCAAATGTTGCTGGTTCAAGTCCGGCAGGCGGGATTTCAATTATTTTGTTAATGTCATATGAATTTTTTTAAAAATACTATATTTTTTCAAAACATTTATATATGATGACATTCATAATTAATTAATAGTGTATTCTTATGTACACTAAATTTAAGTTCTGTGCCTTGGTGGTGTAGGGGCTATCATGCGGGCCTGTCGAGCCCGCGACTCGGGTTCAAATCCCGGCCAAGGCGCTTAAATTTTATATGTTTTTTAGGGCCCGTAGCTCAGTCTGGCAGAGCGCTTGGCTTTTAACCAAGCGGCCGCGGGTTCAATTCCCGTCGGGCCCGTTCTAATTTTATATTTAACTTTTCTAGCTGGAGGAAAAAATTTGAAAATAGATATTCAACAACATGATTTAGTACCAAAGCATGAAGTTATTTCAGAATCTGAAAAAGAATTGTTACAACAGAATTCTGATTTTGATATTAATGACCTTCCAAAAATTAAAATTAATGATCCTGTAGTTAAAGAACTTGCTAAAAGTCACAATATTTCTGCAGGGGATGTTTTAAAGATTACTCGTAATAGTAAAACTGCTGGTGAATTTATTTCATATAGAATTATTATTGAAGGTTAGATAATTAATATAATTTTAGAGTAAGTTTATATTGTTTAATTTCTGCATTTTTTGTTTTTTTAGAAATTCATTATAAATTAGTTTGAGATGAATTATCTTATAATTAGATAGTTGGGAGTAAATTAAGAATAATGATTTAAAAAATGATATTTTCATTTGTATTTATTTTTATTGTTTAATTTATTTTATTTTGTTTATATAATGCTGGAGGAAGTCAATGACAGATAATAACTGGAAGTTAGTTGATGCATTTTTTGACAAATATGATTTAGTTGATCACCATATTAAATCATACAATGATTTTGTGAATAATAGAATTCAGAAAATTATTGACATTAGTGAACCTATCGTTATTGAAAACGATGAGACTGATGATGAGACTGGTGAATTAAAGAAGGTTAAATATACTGTAAAAACTGGAGAAGTTAAAATTAAAAAACCATTTACTCGTGAAGCAGATGGTTCTAACAGTGATATTTATCCTACAGATGCTAGACTTAGAAATTTAAACTATTCTGCACATATGTATCTTGAAATGGCATTAAATAAGGATGATGAAGAAAATCCTTTGGAAGAGGTTTACATTGGAGAATTGCCTGTAATGTTAAAATCCGATTACTGCTATCTCAATGGTCTTTCTGCTGAAGAGTTGTTGGAACATAATGAAGACCCTCAGGATTTAGGTGGTTACTTTATAGTTAATGGTTCTGAAAGGGCTGTTGTAACTATGGAAGAAATTGCACCTAATAAGGTTATTCTTGAACGTGTTAAAGAAATTGAAGATAGGCATGCTAAAGCTGTTGTAACTTCAATTAGAAGTGGTTTTAGAGCTAGAATCACTCTAGAATATAAGAAGCCACGTAAAAATAAAGCATTTTTAAGAGTATCTTTCCCTTATGTTCCTGGTGAAATACCACTTGTTATTTTATTAAGGGCTTTAGGTTTGTCCACTGATGAACAAATTATTACAAAAATTTCAGAATCCAATAATAATTTCCAAATGATTATTGCAGACGATATTAAAGTATCTGAAGAAGCTCTCAAAATAGATCCTGAAGAAATGGAAGGATTAACTATTGAAGAGAGGAATGATTATTTAACTACATCTGCTATTAAATATATTGGAAACCGTGTTGCTTTTAAAATGTCTGAGGATTATCGTATTCAACGTGCTGAAGAAGTAATTGATCGTTATTTATTACCTCATTTAGGGGATAGTGAAGAAAAACGTGCAGATAAAGCTACTTATTTAGCAGAAATGACTGAAATGTTGCTTGAAGTCATTCACGATCAAAGAGAACCTCACGATAAGGACCACTATACTAATAAAAGACTTAGAGTTTCTGGAGATTTAATGGAAGATTTATTCAGAGTTGCTTTCACTAATTTAACAAGAGATATGAGTTACCAACTTGAAAGAAGTATTTCCAGAGGAAAAGAGCTTTCTATTAAACAGGCAGTTCGTAGTGATGTTTTAACTGAAAACATTAAACATGCGATTGCTACCGGTAATTGGGTTGGTGGAAGAGCTGGTGTAAGCCAACTTTTAGATAGGACTAGTTATATGGGTACACTTTCTCATTTAAGACGTGTTGTATCACCATTAACAAGAAGTCAACCTCACTTTGAAGCAAGAGATTTGCATCCAACTCAATTTGGTAAAATTTGTCCGAATGAGACTCCTGAGGGACCAAATTGTGGTTTAGTAAAGAATTTAGCTTTAATGTGTAATATTTCAGAAGGTTCTGATGAACAAGAAATAAAAGATATTATTGAAACTATGGATGTTGAATTGATTTAAGGAGGTGAAATGTTGACTAAATATACTGATAAAGATGTAATTAATGCTTATAAATTTTTTGGATATGATAGTATTGTTACTCGTAAAAAAATTAGGGATGCCTTTGAAGAATTAGTTAAAGAACATCATCCGGATAATGGCGGCGATGAAGAGAAAATGTCAGAAATCAATTTCCACAAAGAGGTCATTGAAAACTTTTTCAAATCCCATAAAAAATTAGGTAAAAATACCAGACTTAACAAAGCATTCCATGAAGTATTTGAAAACATGGAATCTCCAAATGAAGTTGAAGAAGAATCTGAGGATGTCACTATGAATGAAGATACAGAATCAATGGAAATTGCTTTAAACGAAGAAGTTATTGATAATGAAGTTGTTGTTGAAGCTCCAGTTACTCAATTTATTAAAACAAAAATTTACATAAATGGTGAACTTTTCGGAACTTGTGATAATCCTAAAGAGTTTACTCAACAAATGAGAGAAAAAAGAAGAAATGGTCAAATTTCTCATGAAATGAATATTACTTATTATGAAGATAATAATGAGATTTATATCTTCAATGATCCAGGTAGGGCTAGAAGGCCTTTAATCATTGTTAAAGAAGGTCAACCTCTTCTCACTGAAGATCATCTTAATAAAGTTGCTAACGGCAAGTTAAAATGGGATGACTTAATAGAAAAAGGTTTAATTGAATATTTGGATGCGGAAGAAGAGGAAAACTCTTACATTGCTATGAGATTAAATGAATTAAATGCTGAACATACTCATTTGGAAATTGACCCTGCTACTATGTTGGGAATTTGTGCAGGTATCATTCCATTTTCAGACCATAATTCCTCTCCAAGGAACACTATGGAAGCAGGTATGACAAAACAGGCTTTAGGTTTATATGTATCTAATTATGCATTCCGTACTGACACTAGGGCTCATTTATTGCATCATCCTCAAACCCCTATCGTAAAAACACGTATCATTGACTCAACTAACTATGATTTAAGACCATCAGGTCAAAACTTTGTTGTTGCATTAATGTCTTATGAAGGATATAACATGGAGGATGCAATGGTTATAAACAAAGGTTCTCTTGAAAGGGGATTAGGCAGATCTTCATTTTTCAGATCTTATGATACTTCAGAAAAAAGATATCCTGGTGGTCAAGAGGATAATTTCGAAGTTCCTGATAAAAACATTAAAGGATACCGCTCTGAAGAAGCATACAGACACTTGGATGAATTTGGTGTTGTAAATCCTGAATCCTATGTTGAATCTGGTGATGTGTTAATTGGTAAAACTTCACCTCCAAGATTTTTAGGGGAATTTGATGAATTAGCCAGTGCTGCAGAAAAAAGAAGAGAAACTTCTGTTACTGTACGTCATGGTGAAAAAGGTATTGTTGATGCTGTTTTATTAACTGAAACTATTGAAGGTTCCAGACTAGCTAAAATTAGGGTAAGGGATACCAGGCAACCTGAATTTGGTGATAAATTTGCATCAAGACACGGTCAGAAAGGGGTTATTGGTTTAATCTTATCTCCTGAAGATGTTCCTTTCACAGAATTCGGTGTTGTTCCGGATTTAATTGTTAATCCACACGCTATTCCTTCAAGGATGTCTGTAGGTCAGGTGCTTGAGATGGTTGCAGGTAAAGCTGGTTGTCTTGAAGGAGAACGTGTAGACGGTACTCCGTTCAATGTGGAACTTGAAAAAACAATCAAGCAACATCTTTTAAATCATGGATTTGAATCTGCAGGTTGTGAATCATTATACAATGGTGTAACTGGTGAAAGAATCGAAGCTGAAATCTTCGTTGGAGTAGCATATTATCAAAAATTACACCACATGACTACTGATAAAGTTTATGCTCGTTCTAGAGGTCCAGTACAAGTTCTTACACGCCAACCTACTGAAGGTAGGGCTCGTGAAGGTGGTTTAAGGTTTGGAGAAATGGAAAGAGATTGTCTTATTGCTCATGGTGCTGCTTTAACCTTAAAAGAAAGACTTTTAGATGAATCCGATAAATATGAAGCAATTGTTTGTGAAAATTGTGGAATGTTAGCTGTTGAAGATAAAAATAGAAATAAAAAATATTGTCCTATTTGTGGAGATGTAGAAACTTATCCAGTCGAAATATCATACGCATTTAAATTATTATTAGACGAACTTAAAAGTTTATGTATCTTCCCTAAATTAGTTTTAGGAGACAAAGCATAATTTGAAGGAGCCGGTACATTGAAAGAATTTATCAAAAAAATTGAAAGAATTAACTTTGGATTAATGTCTCCAGAAGATATTCGTAAAATGTCTGTTGTTCGTGTAGAAACTCCAGATACTTATGACTCTGATGGTTATCCAATTGAAAATGGTTTAATGGATCCTCGTTTAGGTGTTTTAGATCCTTCTTTAAGATGTCACACTTGTGGTGTCAGAGGTGGGGATTGTCAAGGACACTTTGGTAGTATTGAACTTGCAAGACCTGTTCTTCATGTTGGTTTTGGAGATATTATTCACAAGATTTTACGTTCTACTTGTAATCACTGTGGTCGTGTTCTCTTGCCTGAGGATGTTTTAGATGACTACAGGGAAAAACTTGCTGATGCAGTAAATCATAAAGAAAACTTGGAGGATATCTTAAAAAAGATTCAAAATGAAGCTAAAAAAGTTGAAATGAATGAAAACAAACAAAATGATCTTGTTGATAAAATCATGGGCGAAATCTATCCTGAAAAGGATGATGAGTATGATGAAGCAGATAGACAGGATATTTTGTTGAATATTTTGAACCAACTTTATGCCGAAGCATACATGATAAGGGATGAAACTGAAGAGAAACATTCATTCAAGTACATCGACCCAAAACAGCTTTGTCCTCATTGTAGGAAAAACCAATCTTTAGAAGATATCGAAGCAAGTTATGATATAATCGAAACAAAAAATACTGCGGATATTGAATCCATTAAAGAAAATATCCGTGCAAATATCGATGACGAATACACTAAAAAAATAGAAAAAATCGATAAAAAACTTGCTGAAGATATTAGCAGTGAAGAAGTTGAAAAATTAGAAGAAGAAAGGGCTAAATTAGTTGAAGAACAAGAATTAAAATCTGATAAGAAATTCAGCAACGAATTTAAAAGACGTATCAGAGATTATATCAAAGAGTATGTTAAAGACCTTGTTCAGGAATCCATTGTTTTGGATAAGCCTACTACTATCAGCCAAGGTGAATATAAGTTAACCGCTTCTGAAATCAGGGAAAGGCTCGAAAGAATCAATGATGAAGATATATATGTATTAGGTATCAATCCTGAAGTTGCTAGACCAGAATGGTTAGTTTTAACTGTTTTACCTGTTCCACCCGTAACTGTAAGGCCTTCAATTACTTTAGATACTGGTGAACGTTCAGAAGATGACTTAACTCACAAGCTTGTAGATATTTTGCGTATTAATCAAAGATTGGTTGAAAATATGGAAGCTGGTGCTCCACAATTAATCGTTGAAGATTTATGGGATTTATTACAATATCACGTTACTACTTACTTTGATAATGAAGCTAGTGGTGTTCCACCTTCCAAACATAGGTCAGGAAGACCTTTAAAAACCTTAACTCAAAGGTTAAAAGGAAAAGAAGGAAGATTCAGATCTAACCTTTCTGGTAAACGCGTAAACTTTTCAGCACGTACTGTAATTTCTCCTGATCCAAATATCAGTATTAATGAAGTTGGTGTTCCTGAAATGATTGCAAAAGAGGTAACCGTACCTGCTTATGTAAATGACTGGAACATCGATGAAATCAAAACATATATTGAAAACGGTCCTGATGTACACCCTGGTGCTAATTATATGATTACTGAATCAGGAAACAGAAGGAAAATCAATGAGGATACAAAAGAATTTATCCTTGAGAATTTAAAACCTGGTGATATTGTAGAAAGACATTTGAAAGATGGAGATATGGTTTTATTCAATCGTCAACCTTCTCTTCACAGAATGAGTATGATGGCACACGAAGTAAGGGTATTGCCTTACAAAACTTTCAGGTTAAACTTATGTGTATGTCCTCCATACAATGCAGACTTCGATGGAGACGAAATGAACATGCACGTTTTCCAAACTGATGAATCCCGTGCAGAAGCAAAATCATTAATGCGTGTACAAGAGCACATTTTATCTCCAAGGTTCGGTGGACCAATTATCGGTGCAATTCACGACCACATTTCCGGAGCATACCTGTTAACAAGAAAAACAATGAAATTCACTGAAGAACAAGCATTGCAAATTGTTCGTAAATCACATTTACCAATACCTCAAAACGATGGGGAAAAATGGATTTTAAAAGCGGAATCTCAAGAAAGCCCGGAAATTGAAAGAGAAATTGCTAAAAAGACTAAAAATGTCCGTGGAACTAAAGCAGATAAGGAAGTTTATCTTAACACTTTAGATTTAACTGAAGATGAAATAGCTAAACGTCTCAAAGCAAACAAATGGGATGATGAAGAAAAAGAAACCATTAAAAACATTGCAAAGAAACGTATTGCTGATGAAATCGCTGCTAAATATTCATCAGATGCTGAAGATAACTCTGATTCACTTATAATTAAAAATAATGGTGATGAGTGGACTGGTAAAGAGTTATTCTCATTACTCTTACCAAATAACTTAAACTTAACTTATAAAGCTGAAATTTGTACTAAATGTGGTCAATGTGACAAAATTTTAAGAGAGGCACCTGAACCATCAGTTGTCGATTATGATAAATTATGTCCTATTGATGCTTATGTTATGATTGAAAATGGTATCTTAAAACATGGAGTAATCGATGAAAAAGCATATGGATCCATGTCTGGTCAAATTTTGGATAAAATAGTTAAAGAATATGGTCCTGGAAGAGCTAAAGAATTCTTAGACAGATCAACTGACTTAGCTATCTGTGGAATCATGGTAACTGGTATCACCACCAGTCTAAACGATGAAGAAATTCCTGAAGAAGCTCAGGCAAGGATTAATGAGCATTTACAAAAATCTGAAGAAAAAGTAGATAGATTAATTGATGCATATAATGAAGGTATTCTTGATGCTTTGCCTGGTAGAAGTTTAGAAGAAACTTTGGAAATGAGAATCATGCAAGTTCTCGGGGAAGCTAGGGATAAATCTGGTGAAATTGCAGAAGATTACTTGACTATGGAACACAATCACTCTGTTGTCATGGCACGTACCGGTGCTAGGGCATCCATGTTGAACTTGACTCAGATTACTTCCTGTGTAGGTCAACAGGCAGTTAGAGGTGGACGTATACACAGGGGTTACATTGAAAGAACATTGCCTCACTTCAAAAGAAACGAATTAGGGGCAAAAGCGAAAGGATTTGTACATTCAAGTTATAAATCTGGACTTGACCCAATTGAATTCTTCTTCCACGCAATGGGGGGAAGAGAAGGTCTTGTAGATACTGCGATTCGTACAGCACAATCAGGTTATATGCAAAGAAGACTTGTAAACGCACTTCAAGACTTGCAGGTAAAACCATCCGGACTTGTAACTGATAATCAAAGTAATGTTGTTCAAAGAATCTTTGGTGACGATGGAGTAGATCCGGCTAAAAGTGACTTTGGTATAGCAGCAAACTTAGACAAACTCATTGAAGAGATTAAATTAGAAGAAAAATCTAATGAAATATCTCAGGTAGGTAAATAAGGGGTGTAAATATGGATGAATTAATTGAAAAAGTGCAAAATACTTTGGAAGAGCGTAATATTTGCATTCCAGAAAATTATGATATTAAAAATATTTTAGTGGATTACGATTCAATAGATGTTACTGATGAAGTATTTGAAGAAATAATCGCTAAATTAAAAAATATTAATTTAATTTGTAATTTATTAAATCAATTTAATATGGATTTTGTTGAATTTTCACAAACTTTAGAGGAAAATGATATTGAATTGTTGGATTATTATTATATTAAAAATATTTTCAGCAAATTCAATACTAACCAATTTTCCGAAGAAGATTTGGACTCTGTCATTGGCCAAATATCTGTCATCGATAAAGTTTTAAATGTGCTATTCGATAAAGGTATTGAATTCCCTAAAGGTTATGTTGAAGATTTAGCAAATGCTTATACTCGTCGTGATTTAACTGATGATGAATTAGATAAACTTGTTGACAAGCTAAAAACTGCCTATGACCGAGCTCATGTTGAAGCTGGAGAGGCTGTTGGAACAGTAGCTGCACAATCTGTTGGTGAACCTGGTACTCAGATGACTATGCGTACTTTTCACTATGCAGGGGTTACTGAATTAAACGTAACATTAGGTCTTCCGAGACTTATTGAAATTGTTGATGCAAGAAAAGACATTGCAACTCCAACAATGGATATTTACTTTGAGGAAGACAAACGTTATGATGAAGAATTTGTTAAGACTTTAGCAAATAAAATTGGAAAAAGTACTATTAACGATATTCTTGATGATTTTAACTTAAATTATGCTGAAATGCAAGTTGAAGCTACATTGTCAGATAAAAAAATAGATGAAAGAAGACTTGTCAAAGAGGATATTATTCAAAAAATCGAAGCTGACTTTAAAAAAGAGAAACCAGAAATCAATGGTAATCTCATAATAATCAAGCCTAAGCAGGATGGGGATGACAGACACAGAATCCGTAATCTCCGTTTGTTAGCAGATAAAGTTCGTGATTTACAAATCAGTGGTGTCAAAAAAATTGGTAAAGTCATTATTCGTAAAGATGAAGAATGGGTTATTCACACTGAAGGATCCAATCTTAAAGAAATTTTATCTTTTGATGGAATTGATGCTAGGAGAACTACAACTAACAGTATTCGTGAAATCGAAGATGTTTTAGGTATTGAAGCAGCTCGTCAATCAATTATTAATGAGGCTAATAATACTCTCTCAGAACAAGGGCTTACTGTTGATGTAAGACATATTATGTTAGTTGCAGATATCATGACTTCTGAGGGTGAAGTAAAATCTATTGGTAGACATGGTATTAGTGGTGAAAAATCAAGTGTTTTAGCACGTGCAGCTTTTGAAGAAACTGGTAAACATTTACTTAACGCAAGTATTCGTGGTGAAGTAGATGATTTAACCGGTATCATCGAAAATATTATTATTGGACAACCAATACCTCTTGGTACCGGATCAATCGGTGTCAAAATGGCAAAAAATGAATAGGAGGCTAGATGATGGACGTAGATAGAGGAATCAGGGTAGCTGTTGATACAGGTGATGTAACTTTAGGCTCTGAAAAATCAATTCAATCTTTAAAATTAGGAAAAGGACAACTTGTTGTTGTTGCTCAAAATGCTCCTAAAGACATTATTGAAGATGTTGAATATTATGCAAGACTCTCAGAAATTCCTTGTCACATTTATGATGGAACAAGTGTTGATTTAGGTTCTGTTTGTGGTAAACCTTTTACCGTTGCTACATTAATCGTTAACGATCCAGGAGATTCTACTATATTAGACGATTTGAGGTAGATTTACGTGTCTATTAAATTCGGTGCAAATGAAATAAGATTCATTGCTCTGTTTGAAAATATGACTGGAGCAATGGTTAAGGATTGCATTATCGATGATGATAACAATAAGGTTACTTTCGTTGTTAAGCAAGGAGATATGGGATTAGCTATAGGCAAACGTGGAAGTACCGTATCAAAAGTTCAAAGGGCAGTAGATAGAGGAGTTGAAGTCATTGAATTAAATGAAGATCCGGCTCAATTTATTAGAAATGTTTTATCTCCGGCAGAATTACAAAGTGTAAAAATTTCAACTAGAAAATCTGGAGAAAAAATTGCTACTGTTGCAACAGATAATACTAATAAGCGTATTGCTATTGGTAAAAATGGTATTAACATTGAAAGAGCTAAATTATTAGCTAATAGACTTCATAATATTGACAATATTATTTTAAAATAGCTTTTTTTAAAGCTATTTATATATTTTTTTTATTTCATTTTTTGAAAATTTATTTTTTTTTATTTTTTCATTGATAAAAACCATACCTTTATAAAGGTTAAAAAAGATATTTAATTGTAAGATATCGATACTTATTACAAACATGACTATGTGTGCTTTTTGTCTATGTTTAAAATTTACTTTCAGATATCTTTGTTTTAGATAAAAATTGTTATTTATCTATTAATTATTATTTACTAATTTATATCTTAGAATTTAGATTGTACTGTTAGTGTGCAGTATAAATCGCAGCGGTGGATTCTTAGATATGTTTTTTGACAAAAATGTTTAGAGGAAAAAATTATGCCAGGACTTTTTGCTGCAAAAAAACTTAAAAAAAATAGACAAAATTTTAAGTGGAAAGATGTAGATTACAAAAGGAAAGCTTTAAGATTAGATGTTAAAGCAGACCCTCTTGAAGGAGCTCCTCAAGCTAGAGGTATTGTAATCGAAAAAGTAGGGATAGAAGCAAAACAACCTAACTCTGCTATTCGTAAATGTGTACGTGTTCAATTAATTAAAAACGGTAAACAATTAACTGCTTTCGCACCAGGTGACGGAGCTATTGGTTTTATCGATGAGCACGATGAAGTTATGATTGAAGGAATTGGAGGACCATCCGGAAGATCCATGGGAGATATTCCTGGAGTTCGTTGGAAAGTGTCCAAAGTTAACAATGTAGCTTTATCTGAAATGGTAAGTGGAAAAATTGAAAAACCTGTAAGATAAGGAAGGTAATTTTTATGAGTAAATTATTTGATAAATGGGATCTCGATGAAGTAAAAGTTGAGGACTTAGGTTTAATTAAATACATTTGTTTGGATGAAACTCTTGTACCTCACACTTCAGGTAGACATGTAAAAAGACAATTCGCAAAATCAAAAGTATCTATTGTTGAAAGATTAATGAACAAAGTTATGAGAACCCACCTCAACTCAGGTAAGAAAAATAAAGCTTATAACATTGTAAAAGAAGCATTAGAAATTATCAACAAAAGAACTAAAAAGAATCCTGTTCAAGTTTTAGTTACTGCAGTTGAAAATACTGCACCTCGTGAAGAAACTACCCGTATCAAATACGGTGGTATCGGATACCAAGTGGCTGTGGATATTTCTCCACAAAGAAGAGTTGACTTATCCCTTGGTTTCTTGACTAGAGGTACTTTACAATCATCATTCAAAAACAAAAAATCTGTTGCTGAATGTTTGGCTGATGAATTAATTCTTGCTTCTGAAGAAGATTCAAGAAGTTTTGCTTTACAAAAAGCTGAAGAGAAAGAAAGAGTTGCTAAAGCAGCACACTAATCTTATAATATTTTAGGTGGTTATTTTGAGTAGAAGAGACAAAATGATTGCAAAAATCAAAGAATTAATGTATGAACCTGACCAAATCAGAAATATCGGTATCTGTGCTCACATCGATCACGGTAAAACCACTTTATCTGATAACCTCTTAGCAGGTGCAGGTATGATTTCTGAAGAACTTGCTGGTGACCAAAGATTCTTAGATTTTGATGAGCAAGAACAAGCTCGTGGTATTACTATTGATGCAGCAAACGTATCTATGGTACACGATTATAAAGAAAATGAATACTTAATTAACTTAATTGATACTCCAGGTCACGTTGACTTTGGTGGGGATGTAACTCGTGCTATGAGAGCTGTGGATGGTGCAGTAGTTGTTGTTTGTGCTGTAGAAGGTATCATGCCTCAAACAGAAACTGTATTCAGACAAGCTTTAAAAGAAAACGTAAAACCTGTTTTATTCATTAACAAAGTTGACAGATTAATCAACGAGTTAAAATTAGAACCTGAAGAATTACAAAACAGATTCTTGAAAATCTTCATGGAAGCTAACAAGTTAATCAAAAACATGGCTCCTGAAGAGAAAAAAGAAGAATGGAAATTAGACTTCACTGACGGTAGTGTAGCTTTCGGTTCAGCATACCACAACTGGGCTATCAATGTTCCAACCATGCAAGAAACCGGAATCAACTTTAAAGATATTATTGATTACTGTAATGCTGATAATGAAAAAGAATTAGCTCAAAAAGTACCTTTATCCGATGTATTATTAGGTATGGTAGTAGAACACTTACCTTCTCCTAAAGAAGCTCAAGTTTACAGAGTACCTAACATATGGGATGGAGACATTGAATCTCCTGCTGGTCAATGTATGGTAGAAACTTCTCCTGACGGACCTTTAGCTGTAATGGTTACCAACGTATCTGTAGATAAGCACGCTGGTGAAATCGCAACAGGTAGGGTTT